>SXGU01378132.1_pt1 | contig 52438 bp, 42 predicted proteins | sample 3174531 | NCBI WGS metagenome assembly SXGU01 (sample SAMN11356863, study PRJNA531348) | freshwater metagenome | isolation source: freshwater sample F1-140 | place: China: Fuxian Lake, Yuxi | collected 2017-12-25 | reverse complement strand
TGCCTCCCCAGGAAGGCATCCAGAGCATCAAGCTGAAGAGCATGCCCAGCGTGCTTGCCCACGCAGGAAGCGCGGTGTAATGCAGGTGGTGGGGACCAGCCCAGACATACAGAAACACGATCGTCCAGAAGTGCACGATCGACAGCCGATACGAGAAAACAGGCCGATCCGCGGCTTTGGGAAGAAAGTAGTACATGAGGCCAAGAAACGGCGTCGTCAAGAAGAACGCGACGGCGTTATGCCCATACCACCACTGCATGAACGCGTCTTGGGTTCCTGCATAGATGGAATACGAGCGAAGCCAGCCCGCAGGAATCACCAGGTTGTTAAAGATGTAGAGGACCGCGATCGCGACCACGGTCGCGATGTAGAACCATAGCGCAACATAGAGATGCCGCTCGCGCCGTTTCGCGATTGTTCCGAAGAGGTTGACAGCGAACACGACCCACACGAAGACGACGGCGACGTCGATGGGCCATTCGAGTTCCGCATATTCCTTGCCTTGCGTGGCGCCCAAGGGAAGCGTGAGCGCCGCCGACGCGATAATGGCTTGCCATCCCCAGAAGTGCACGCGCGAGAGCAGATCGCTGAACATTCGCGCCTTCAGAAGGCGTTGACTCGAGTAGTAGACGGCGAGGAAGACGGCGTTGCCCGCGAACGCGAAGATCACAGCATTCGTGTGCAGCGGTCGAAGGCGACCGAAACTCGTCCACTCCAGTCCGAGGTTGAAGCGAGGATCGGCAAGTTGCAATGCAATGAGGACCCCAACGAGGAGCCCAACCACGCCCCAGAGCACTGTGGCGCCTAGGAAGAGGCGGCAGGTCGAGTCGTCGTAGGAGAACTGCTCAAGGACGCGCCTCGCGGGCGTCGCCGAAGGCGTCGGGTGGGAGGGGTTGGCGGTTGTCGAGTTCGACATGTGCTGTTCCGAAAGGGGTTCGCAGTGCCCTCGGCAATGGAGAACAAGGGCTTCTTAGAGTATACGGATATGTATATCCGGATCTGTTTGAATTGTCAAATCGGGAAAAAGTGCTGGCGCGTCTTGCGTAATACGATAAACGGAGACATATATCTGTATCTAAGGAGGATTGCAAGTGTCCCTCGAAGCTCCAGCCGTAGATCCGACCACCCTTCCCCAGAAGCGCCGACGCCGTGCAATCATCGTCCTCCTCTGCTCCGCGACGCTGATCGCAGGGGGATTGATCCCGACGACAGAGGAGGACTTTCATCTCCCCGGTACGCAGATCGGGGACATGACAGAAGACATGATGCTGCAGAGCGACAACTGCATGGGGTGTCACGGGCTCACGCTCAACACCGCGGATCCCTACACAACTTGGTCTGGAAGTCTGATGGCACATGCCGGTCGAGACCCGCTGTTTGAAGCGCAGATGGTGACCGCGAATCAAGATGTCACATACGCGGGCTACTACTGCATGCGCTGCCATGTGCCGATGTCCATTCCGACCGGTCACGCGCTGCCCCCGGATGGATCAGAGCGCGACCCGTTCGACTCCGATGGCGTGAGTTGCCATTTCTGTCATGCCATGGTCGATCCTCAGTATGTCAAGGGCGAGAGCCCTTCTGAGGACGCCGCAGTACTCGCTGCGCTCGCTGAGGTTCCTGAGTACTACGGCAACGCGGCGTTCGTGCTTGATCCGAATGGCACGCGGAGAGGTCCTCGAGTCACGCCACTTGCAGCGCATGCGACGATTCAATCAGATTTTTTCAAATCGGGTGACATGTGTGGCACCTGCCACGATGTTGGCAACCTCTGCATCACGCGCGATGCAGACGGCGTCTACCGATACAACGCGATCGGCGAACCGACGCCGAATCATGATCCATGGACGCAGTTCCCACTTGAGCGAACCTACACGGAGTGGAAACTCAGCGCATTCAATCAAGGTGGCGTAGACATGGGTGGCCGTTTCGGCGGCGTTGGGGGCGGCGTCGTTTCAAGTTGCCAAGATTGCCACATGCCACGCGCGGTCGGCCAAGCGTGTGTGTGGGGGCCTGAATATCCAGACTTGGCCCGTCATGACTTCGCGGGCGCAAGCGCGTGGGTCTTGCAGATCATTGCGATGGCGTATCCGAATGACCCAAGCGTCAACCAGAAGTCGCTTCTCGCCGGGCAGGCAGCTGCAGTCGACATGTTGCAACGGGCTGCATCACTCAGCGCAGCGCAAGAGTGCGGTCACTACACGGTTCGCGTGACCAACGAGAGCGGTCACAAGATTCCGACGGGTCATATCGAGGGACGGCGCATCTGGCTCAATGTCAAGTTCTACTCGGGCAAGAAGACTCTTGCGCGCGAGTATGGTCACTACGACATGGCGCAGGCGCATCTCGATGAAGAGACCACAGTCGTCTATGAAATGCATGTCGGATTGAGCCCTGATGCGTCGGCATTGACCGGCTATCCGGCGGGCGAAACGACGCACATGGCGCTCGCCGATGTGATCGTGAAAGACAATCGCATCCCACCACGAGGTTTCGACAATGAAACCTACGCAGCTGCTGGCGCTCCGGCGATCGCGGGCGTGTATGCCGACGGTCAGCATTGGAGCGATGTCTCCTTCGCGATTCCGGACGGCGTGAATCGCGTCGAAGTCACGCTCAACTACCAGACGGTGACGCGTCATTACATCGAGGCGCTGCGGGATGGCAACCACACCAATACAAAGGGTCAAGAGCTTTACGACCTGTGGGAGCAATCCGGCAAGTGCGCGCCGATTTCCATGGCCACGCTCAGCAGCGCAATCTCTGGATTCGTCTTCGGAGATCTCGATTGCGACGGCGTGGTGGGCGGAACGGACCTCGCCGTCATGCTCAACGCATGGGGCGCGCACAATCACGCAGCCGATCTCTCTGGGGACGGCGTCGTGGATGCGGCTGATCTCGCGATGATGCTCTCAGCGTGGGAGTGATAGTGAGTCGATCCCGTTGGCGCGCATGCACTCTTCTCGGTGTGCACTTGCTCATTGCAGTGCATATCTCCTGTTGGTACTTCGCGGGAAGAGCGCTCGCGCCCGTAGAACTCAATGAGTCGATGTTCACGCTTGAGCATGGCGTGATCACGACCGGATTCATACTCATCGCGCTCATCATCGTGAGCGTTGTCATCGTCGGTCGGTTTTTTTGCTCGTGGGGCTGTCATGTGCTCGCGCTCCAAGACCTTTCGGAGTGGGCGCTCGCGCGCATCGGGATTCGCCCAAAGCCTGTGCGGATGCGCGTGCTGCTGCTCCTGCCGGTCGCGGCCGCGCTCTACATGTTCGCGTGGCCGCAGGTCGCGCGCTTCAACGCAGGCGCCGCGTGGGGACCGATGCGAATCTCGACAGACGCGCAAGGATTTGGTTCGCTCATGACGACGGACTTTTTCCGCAACCTTCCTCCATGGTGGATTGCGGTCATCACCTTCGTGTTCTGCGGATTCGTCCTTGTGTACCTGATGGGAAGCCGTTCCTTCTGCACCTATGTCTGCCCCTACGGCGCCGTGTTCGCCGTTGCCGATCGCGCGGCGATTGGGCGCATCAAGTTGGTCGAATCGCCGGACGGTTGTGCAGGGTGCGCCAAGTGCACTGCAGCGTGCAACTCGCACATTCGAGTGCATCAAGAGCTTGCGCGTTTCGGGCGTGTCGTGAGTCCAGCGTGTTTGAAAGATCTTGATTGCGTTGATGCGTGCCCGCGGGGTGCGATTGAATTCGGGTTCTCGAAGCCAAGCGGCTTGCTGAGTTGGCGCAAGTGGGGGAGATTTGGAGTGCCTTATGACTGCTCGCTCGCGGAAGAATGCTTCGCGCTCGTAGCAGGTGTCGGTGCATTCGTCGTGACGCGCGGCTTGTATGGCGCCATTCCGTTTTTTCTCGCGATGGCGATCGCAGCGTTGGTCGCTTGGTCCGCAGTCATTGCAGTCCGCGTCGCGTCGCGTCGAGATGTTCGTTGGGCTCGTGCGACGCTCAAGCGAAGCGCACAAATCACGCGATCAGGTTGGGTGCTCTGCGCTGTGCTCGCGTTGCTTGCTGTGTTTCTCCTTCAAGCCGGCGCGGTTCGTCACATCACGCAGCATGGCGTGGCATCCTGGGAGCGCGGCGATCGGAGCCTCGCGCACGCGCAGCTCGAGTTAGCGCAAACTTGGTCTCTGTTTCACTGCGACGAGATTGACGTGCCACTCGCGAGCGTCCTCCTCGAGAGCGGAGCACCTTCCCAAGCGCGCGTGGTGATTGCTCGCATTGTTGCTCGTGATCCACGGCGCGTTGGCTGGAAGAGCGCGCTTGACGATTGCGATCGGGTTACGGGCGGACACTAGGGTGAAGGGAGGAACTGCCGTCTCGTGGGATTTCGAAGTCGGCGGTTCAATAGTCCGAGAATAATCGCTGTTATCAAGCTCCAACGCCAGTTGTTGCCATCGGCTCGAGTTCGCGGGAGCCGACTTGACTGTCCAACATAGTTTAGGATATAAATATCTATCACTCAGAGATTCAGGAATTCACATGGCGCAAGTTCGCTCTCCACTCCACCCGGCCTCGCGATTCGAAAACCCTCGGTTTCGGCGAGGCGCAACTGAACTTTTCGCACTCGGCCTCACGACTGGCGCGCTGCTATTCGTTGTCGGTCTCGTCTGGGGAGCGTGGACGCTCATGACTTCCGCGCAGGCTTGGCATCTTCGAGACACATCGCTTGACGGACTACCACTCGTGGAAGGACCCGTGATCGAAGTCGCGCAGGCAACGCGCGGTCGCGCGCTCTTTCTCTCGACTTGTGCAACCTGCCACGGTGGAACGGGACGAGGTCAACCAGGACTCGGGAAAGATCTGGTGCTCAGTGCCTTCTGCCGAGGACTTGATGACGGCGAGCTTTTCGCCTTCGTTCGCAAAGGTCGTGAAGCGACCGATCCACTCAACACGACAGGCATCGCGATGCCACCTTCAGGAGGGAACCCGACGCTCTCCGACGCGCAGGTCACGGATGTCGTTGCGTATGTCCGCGCACTGCAGAATCGCGAGCGCATGCCAGTGCTTCCGGTCCCGACGACCGAACATGTGATGGATGTGCTCATGGCCATGGCGCCGGCACTCCCCACGGCTGGCGCCTCTGGCGAAAGCGGTGACGCGCGCTACGAGGATCCGGAGTATGAGACAGGCGACATCACGATGGGTGCGCGCTTGTACGCGATGAGTTGCGTTTCTTGTCACGGCGTCGATGGTCGCGGTCTTCCCAAGCTCGGCAAAGACCTCGTCGCAAGCACCTTCATCCAACAGATGACCGACGATGAGGCGATCATTGCGTTTCTCGGCAAGGGTCGGTCGACGAGTGACCCATTGAACACAACCAAAGTGGATATGCCGCCGCGTGGCGGAAATCCCGCACTGAACGACGATCGACTCTTTCAGATCGTCGCCTATCTGCGCTGGCTTCAGAAGCATCCGGGTCAGCAGTAAGCGATTCGCACCACCTTTCATTCGGAGGATTTTTCGTGAGACACAGAGTTCCAATCTTCACGCTCAGCTTCGCCATGACACTTGGCGTCGGCGCGAGCTTCGTGTTTGATGTTCCGGCTGCCGCAGCGCAGGACACGACCAAGAAAAAGCGTCGCAAGGAGGCCGAGATTGCTGCAGTGGAGATCACGCCAGCGGTTGCTGCAGACTTGCAGAAGGTCGCAACCGAGCGCGGGCTTCGAGTTGAGGACCTGACCGCAGCGCTCAAGACCTATCTGCCGAGTGGCAAGCTCGACGACTACATCATCTTTTCGAGCGGTGGTCACTCCGGCCAGGTGTTCATGATTGGCGTGCCGTCCATGCGCCTGCTTCGCTCGATCGCGGTCTTCACGCCTGAGCCATGGCAGGGCTATGGATATGGTGCCGGTCAAGAGGTGCTCGAGCAAGGCAACTTTGGAGAGTCCGAAGTGCTTTGGGGCGACACCCACCACCCAGCGCTGAGCGAAACGGGTGGCGAGTACGACGGTCAGTTTCTCTTCATCGGCGACAAGGCCAATGCGCGACTCGCAGTGATTGACTTGCGCGATATGGAAACGAAGCAGATCGTCAAGAATCCGCTCACCGTGAGCGATCACGGCGCATCCTTCGTGACGCCTGACACGGATTACATCGTGGAAGGTGGTCAATACTCAACGCCGTTGGGTTTCGCATACTCGACTGTCGAGGACTATGAGGCGAACTATCGCGGCATGGTCACGCTCTGGAAGTTCGATCGGAAAACCGGGCGGATCGACCCTTCGAAGTCCTTCGCGCTTGAGCTTCCTCCGTACTTCCAAGATCTTGCGGATGCTGGGAAAAAGGTGAGCGATGGCCTGATCTTCCTCAACTCCTTCTGCGTCGAGAGCGTCACGCCGGGCTTCGACATTGGTGCAGTGAACTTCGAAGCAGGTTGCAGTCAGCGCGACACCGATTACCTCCACATCATTGACTGGAAGAAGGCGGCGCAAGTGTTCGCCGCTGGTGGTTGTGAGATGGTCAACGGCTTTCCAGTCATGAAGATGAAGAAGGCGGCGGAAGAGGGCGTGCTCTGCTTGGCGCCCGAGCCCAAGAGTCCGCATGGCGTTGATGTCACTCCCAACGGCGAGTTCATCGTCGTTGCCGGCAAACTTGATCCTCATGTCACCGTGTACAGCAACACCAAGATTCGCGACGCAATCGCCAAGAAGAAGTTCTCAAGCAGCGATGCGTATGGGATTCCCGTGCTCGACTTTGATGCCGTGATGGAAGTGCAGGTTGAGCTCGGTCTTGGCCCTCTGCACACACAGTACGACAATCAAGGCTACGCATACACATCACTCTTCCTTGATAGCGCGGTCGCGCGCTGGACGCTCGGCGGAGAGTACGCATCGAAGCATCCTGAGGAACCATGGAAACTCGTGACGAAGACGCCGGTCCAATACAACATTGGGCACCTCGTTGCGGCAGAGGGCGACACCGTCTCGCCCGATGGCGGTTACCTCGTCGCGATGAACAAGTGGTCGCTTGATCGCTTCTTCCCCACCGGTCCACTTCTCCCGCAGAATTTCCAGTTGGTTGACATTGCCAAATCGGGCACAACGATGCCTGTGCTGTACGACATGCCCATCGGTGTCGGTGAACCGCACTACGCGCAGATGATCAAAGCGGACAAGCTTCATCCATGGACGGTCTACCCCGCCGTTGGATGGAATCCGCAAACGCAGTCACCGGATCCCAACGCCGTGAAGCTTGGCGAGGAGAAGGTGGTTCGTGATGGGCACAATGTCACCGTCTACATGACGGCGGTGCGCAGTCACTTCGCGCCTGATCGCTTCGAGTTGAATGAAGGCGACAGCGTCACGATGCACATCACAAGCCAAGAGCAATCGCTCGACGCGACCCACGGTTTCTGCATCGGTGGCTACAACATCAACCTCAGCCTCGAGCCTGGTGAGTCGGCCACGCTGCACTTCAAGGCTGACAAGTCAGGTGTGTATCCCTTCTATTGCACCGAGTTCTGTTCTGCTCTGCATCTTGAAATGCTCGGGTACATGGTCGTGAAGCCATCGGAACCCGCAGTCAAGGTCACGGAGGCATCCAAGCCGTGACAAGCGTGATGTTCAGCTTGTTTGGGCCCCGCGTGAGCAACGATGAGTTGCTCACGCGGGGTGCCCGCTACGCGCTCCCAACCGTTGTGTTGACCGCGGCGCGCATCCTGCTCATCGTCTCAGTCTTTTTCCCATACTGGAGCATGGTGCTTGAGGCGCCGCAGTATCCCGATGGACTTGGCGTCATTGCATATGTCAATACGCTCTCAGGGGACGTGGCAGAGGTGAATGGCCTCAATCACTACATCGGAATGCGCCCGTTGGAAGAGGCTGCGAACTTTGAGCGTGCGACGGCGGTGTGGATGGTGCTCGCGATGTTTCTTCTCATTGAGTTGGCCGCCATTGTGCACAGCCGGTGGGCACTGCTGTTGGTCCTCCCAGCGATGCTTTTCCCGCTGGGATTTCTCGCTGATTTGCAGTTCTGGCTGTATCACTTTGGACAGAATCTCGACCCTTCGGCGCCGCTGTCCTCAAGCGTCAAGCCGTTCACGTCTCCGGCGCTTGGTGTCGGCGAGATTGGACAGTTCAAGACCGTTGCAAGAGTTGAGACTGGTTGGTGGCTCGCGTGCGCGAGTTCACTCCTTGTCATTGCGGGGATTTTTCTCCACCGACGCGCATACAAGCCGCTCTTTGAAACGGCTGCGCGCGAGCGGGAAGCGATGAGGGCTGCAGCATGACGAGCGGCGCCCTCGTCGCGATTTTGTGGGCAGTGGCTGGGTCGAGTCCACAGAGTGGTGGGCTCGACCTCGCCGCGCTCATTCGTGACGCTGCGCCTGGTGCCGTAGTGCGAGTCCCATCGGGGCGGTACCGAGGTGTGGTGACGATCGACAAGCCTCTCACGCTCGAGGGCGTGGATCGACCGATTATTGAGGGACATGGACGGGGAGACTTGCTGTTGATCACTTCCGCGGATGTCACTGTGCGCGGGTTTGATGTGCGATCGACGGGCGATGATCTTGATAAAGAGAACTGCGGCATTCGCGTGCTCGCTCCGCGCGTGACGCTTGAAGATAATCGGCTTGAGGATGTGCTCTTTGGGATCGACCTTCGTGGCGCACCCGACAGCATTCTGCGCGGCAATGTCGTCGGCGGAAAATCACTGGACATCGCGCGGCGCGGCGATGGCCTGCGTCTTTGGCAATCCGATCGCACGCTCATTGAGAACAACACGCTGCACGACGGTCGCGATGCCGTGTTGTGGTACTCCAAAGCAGTCCAGGTGCGAGGCAATCGCGTGGAGCACTGCCGCTACGGTTTTCACTTGATGTATAGCCATCAAGTCGTTGTCGAGCGAAACGAGTTCGTTGGAAATTCTGTCGGCATCTACATCATGTACAGCGACACCGTCGATGTCCGTGACAATCTGATTGCTCGCAACCGTGGTCCAAGTGGATTTGGAATTGGCCTCAAGGAGGTCTCCGACTATCGCTTGGAACGAAATCTCATTCGCGAAAACTGCGTCGGCGTCTACATGGATGATGCGCCCTTCCGACCTGGTCACGCCAAACTCATCGAGAATGTCATCGCGTGCAACAACATCGCCATGAGCGTGTTGCCGAATTCCAAAGGCAATGTGATTGCAGGCAACGCATTCTTTGACAACCTGCAAAGCGTGACGCCGCTCGGGCGTGGAGACCTGTACGCCAACGCGTTTGACGAAGCCGAGCGCGGGAACTACTGGTCGGACTACATCGGTTACGACGAAGACGGCGATGGTGTTGGTGAGTGGGTGCATGAACCGACAGCGCTCTTTGGTCAACTCATCGCCCGAGAGCCGCGATTGGCGGTTTTCCGTTTCAGTCCCGCGGAGCAGGCAGTCGATTTCGTCGCGCGCGCATTGCCAGCGATTCGACCGCCTGCGGTGTTTGTGGACGAGTACCCGCTGACGATGCCACCGCCGTCGATCGATCGCACCTTCGCTGCGGGGCGTGAGCGCCCAATCGCGCCGGTCACATCTCGATCTTCAGCGCTCATCGCGTCTGTGGTGCTGCTGTGTGTCTCGTTCGTGAGTGCGATTGGAGCTCGCCATGATTGACATTCTCGATGTGCGTATGTCGTTTGGATCTCTGCATGTGCTTCGTGGTGTTTCCCTTCGAGTTGCAGAGGGTGAGTCCGTTGCCTTGTGTGGCACGAACGGCGCGGGGAAGAGCACGCTGATGCAATGCATCACGGGGGTGCACTCCTTCCGAGGAAGCATTCGCGTCGGGGGCTTCGATGTGCGGACAGATGGCAAGCGGGCGCGCCGACTCTTAGGGTATGTCCCGCAGGAATTGGCGTTTCGGGATGACATGCGCGTGTCAGAGGCGGTGCGCTTTTATGCCGCGCTTCGAGGCTTGCGGTCGACCGATGTTCGCGCGGTCTTACGACCAGTGCTTCTCGAGGAGCACGCGCAAGCTCGAGTCCGTGCACTTTCCGGCGGCATGAAGCAGCGTCTCGCGTTAGCCATTGCGCTTCTGGGCGACCCTCCAATGCTTCTGCTCGACGAACTCTCTTCGAGTCTCGACATCGAGGGTCGCGAGTCGTTTCTACGGCTACTCATGGAACTTCGTGGCGAGGGTCGAACGCTTGTCTTCGCGTCACATCGCAAGGAGGAAGTAGCGATGCTTGCCGATCGCGCGATGTGGATCGTCGATGGAGCGCTTCACGCTTGTGCCGCGGACGGTTCGGTGTGCGTGCCTGCGCCATGTTTTGCGTGTGTGAAATCGATAAAGGAGATCGACGATGTCGCGATGCCTACCACTGCCTGAGTCCATGGGCGCGAATGTGTGGACACTCGCGCGTCGTGAACTGCGCGAGTCGCTTCGCAGTCGCTGGTTCTTGTTGCATACGGGTGTCTTCATGTTGCTCGGCATTGCAGTGTCATTTCTTTCCGCATCGACAGCGGGAGGAGGCGGCCTTGCAGGATTTGGACGAACGAGCGCAGGACTTGCAAATCTCGTCACCCTGGTTGTGCCGCTCATGGCGCTCACCGCCGGAGCGGGGTGCGTGGCGAGTGAGCGAGAGCGGGGCATGTTGGCGTTCCTGCTGTCTCAGCCGATCAGCCGGTTCGAGGTCATCGCGGGGAAGTGGCTCGGGCTTGCACTGGCGTTGACTGCTTCGATCTGTTTTGGTTTTGGGTCGTGCGCCCTCGTCATTTCACTCGAGGGTTCGAGCGAACGCGCAATCTCTATGGTGCAACTTGCGTGCTTGAGCCTTTTCTTGGCTGTCGGGATGTTGGGCGTCGGCGTGCTCATCAGCGTGCTCTCGCCTCGGATGAGCATGGCGACCGGTCTCGCGATTTTCGCGTGGCTGCTCTTTGCGTTCGTGAGCGATCTAGGTCTTATGGCGGGAACGATTGTGTGGAAGGTGTCGATTCAGTCGTTGTTCGTCGCGTGCATGGTCAACCCACTGCAAGCGTTCAAGATCTGGTCGCTCGATGGCAGTGGGATTCCGCTCGATGTCCTCGGGCCGGTCGGGCAGTACGCGACAGATCACTTCCCGCGCGCTTTGCCGTGGTTCGCGGCGGCATCGTTGTCGGTGTGGGGCTTCGCACCCATTGCACTTGCCGCGCTCTGTTTCACTCGGAGGCCACGCCCATGAGCTCAACACGAATGTGCCGCCTGCTGATGTCGTCGGTCTGCGTGCTCGCGATTGAGGCGTGTGTCGATCCAGAGGCATCCGGTCCTCCAGCGTTGCACGGAGGCGTCGATGTTTGCGCGGACTGTGGGATGAGTATTCTCGCGCCGAACTTCGCGGCCGCAGCGCTCATCGAGCGTGAGGGAAGGCGCGAGCACGCCGTTTTCGACGATGTCGGGTGCATGCTGCTCTGGAAGAAGCAAGCGACTGGTGTTCGCATTCTCGAAGAATGGAGCGGAACCATGGAAGGGAACGGCTGGGTGCGAGTCAACGATGGTTACTTTGTCGTTGGCTCGGATGTACAGACGCCGATGGACTTTCACATCGTGTGCTGCGCGTCAAGCAGCGCGGCGGATGCGGTGGTACGAAGTCGCGGGGGATCGCGCGTCCCGTACGCAAGTGTGCAGCCCGTAATCGCACCCTCCCAATCGAATCAAGCAACTCCGAACTCGCCATGAAAGGAATGGTGTCTTATGTTTTCTCAAACCGTTGAATACGCACTTCGCGCAATGGTGTTCTTGAGCGCGAACAGCGCGCTTCCCGTGTCTGCGCAAGTAATCGCTGCTCACGCGCAGGTTCCGGAGCGTTACATGTCGAAGGTGATGCGAAACCTCGTCGTTGCGGGACTCGTGAAGAGCCGCCGTGGGCCGACGGGAGGATTCACACTTGCTCGAAAACCCGCAGAGATCTCGATGCTTTCCGTCGTCGAGGCTCTCGAACCGATCCCGCGCATCGAGCGCTGCCCACTCGCGAACCCGCGTCACCTCGACTTGTGTCCGATGCATCGACGCCTCGATGCCGCCTATGCGTTGATTCGACGGGTGCTCGGGCAGAGTTCGCTTGAAGAGGTTGCGGCGGACGCGGGGCCGGCCGGATGCGGCATGCTCTCTGAGTCCGTGGGCGATCTTGCAAAGATGTGTTCTGGAACCTGCGGAGGACACTGCTCGCGAAATCGGGCGCTCGGTGGGAGTGGCATCGAACACATCGTCGAGTAGTGACGAGCTGACGATCGTCGGCTGATTGCGTTGGGTCCGAGGCTCAATCTGCCGCGAGTGTGACCTTCACTGGCGAAACAGCGGGCGTTGATCCCTCGGGGGACACGCCCGCGCCAAGGACCATCAAGCCTTGGCGCGCATGGTCGATGCTCTCGGCCAAGATTCTCGCAGCCTCTTGGGGCGCGTGGAACCCCATCGAGTTCTCCGCGCTTACCCAGTCAAGACGGAACTGCGCGGCGCGTTGGAGTTGGCGCGCCTTCGTGAGCACATCGAGGGATGCGCCGACCGTCTCGGCGCGCGCGATGCCCGCGATGAGATCGGCGGTCGCTTGCTCAGCTCGCGTGAGGAGCGCCTTTGTCGTGTCTTGGATCACTGCGACTCGCTCGATGAGTACCGCCGCGTCGGTGGGATGGCAATTCAAACACGCATTCGTCACATTCAGAAGTGGGCTGCGCACATGGTGGCTGCTCACTTTTACCGCTCCGAGTCGCTCATAGGGCATGTGGCAATCTGCGCAACTCACGCCCATGCGCGCATGCACGCCCTGCGACCACATTTCGAACTCTGGATGTTGCGCTTTGAGCGCGGGCGCCTTACTGATCGCGTGCGTCCAGTCATTGAAACTTCGCTCGTTGTAGTAGCGCTCCGCGTCCTCAACTTTCAGTCCATACATCCATGGATAGGTGACGCGTTTCGCATCTGGTGTGAAGTAGTACTCGACATGGCACTGACCGCAGACGAGTGAACGCATCTCTTGACGCGATGCCATCGCATTGGGGTTGTAATGATCCTTCTTGCCTGCCTCCCGCCATCTGGTGATACTCGGAAGGTGGGGAGTCGGCGCGTCTCCACTCGCAAGCGCAGCGATGCCTTCTAACATTCCAGGGCGAGTGACGCGCAGGGCGAGCGTCTTCGGATCGTGGCAGTCGATGCAGCCGACTGGATGTTCAACAAGCGCGGTCGCGTCCGCATATGGCATCTTGCAAACTTCCCCGAATCCAAGCATCAATTGCGCTTGTCCAGTGGCCGAGGTGAGGGCATCGGTCGGAGTCCCTGGAGCTCCCGCCGCAATGCCCTTTGCCCGATATGCGGGAATGGCGCTCGCGTGGCAATGCAAGCACGCACCTGGTTGTTTGCGCTGTTTGACACGCTCTGTGTTGCGCTGGTCTTCGAGCATGTACGCGTGTCCGCGATCCTCCCGAAAGTCGATGCCGAATGCGTAGCCGTTCCAAATCTCACGCCACACGGGGGACTCATCGAGTTTCTGGTACGCCTCGCTTCCGCCGTGTCGAGTCCTCTCGGTGTCCACCGTTCGCTTGTAGCTGTCGAACTGATGCGGAAAATCTCGCCCCCATATCGAAGCGTCGACGGTTGTTTCATCGAGGTCCACGGTCCGGAACGCGACAGCCGCGCCTTCTTGCTTGCGCGTCGCGATGTTGTCACGGAGCGCGAACGCGACGACCGTTGCGCTCGCGGCGACGATCGCCACGCCGACCCAAAGCAGATGCGAGCGCTTGGGTCGAAAGACCGTATGCATGGAGCGGTGTGATTCAGAATTCTTTTGTAGTTGCATTGCGTGGGCCTCGTTCGGGAATTTCTAGTGCGGGACGATGGAGTGCTCGGCTGCGTGGGCGACCCCCGCGTGGCATCGCACACACCCATCGTTGATGACAAGCGCGGCGGCTTGCGGCGTCGCGTGATGAAAGAGATTCCCATGACAGCGCACGCAGTTCTCTTCGACCACTCCGAGATTCTGCGCTTTGATCCGGATGATCTCAGGGTAGTCGCCGAGCGTAAACGCCTTCGAGTGATGCCAACCGTTCGCTGATTTCGCAATCCACTTGTGGAGGCCGTCAGCTGGAATGTGGCAATCGTTACATGTCGCCACTGCGTGATGGCGCCCTCGCTCCCACGAGGCAAACTGCGGCCGCATGACATGGCAGTTCACGCATGCCTCAGGGTCATCCCGTAGATAGGAGGTCCCTTCAGCGAAATCGAAAGTCGAGATCACGGTACCTAACGCGATACCGACGAGGGTGAGTGAAAGGGTTGGGAGAATCCGAACGCGCATGACGCGGATGTCAGCGAGGGGAACCTCGCGTGCTCAACAATCGAGAAAAGTGCTCGCCTTTCCAGCTTTCTGGATATGCAAGGTCGTCCATCTCAATGGCATCTTGTGTGGGGAGGAATGGGCGGAAGGTGTCACACATCACTGCGAGTTCGTCAGTGTGCGATTTCCCGAGCGACCCCTCGATCGTTCCGGGGTGCGGTCCATGCGGAATGCCGAGTGGATGCAATGAGATTGATCCGACACCGATGCCTCTGCGCGCCTTGTAGTCTCCGCTCACGTAGTACATGACCTCATCGGAATCGATGTTCGAGTGGTTGTACGGGATCGGAATGGCTTGCGGATGGAAGTCGAGTGGGCGCGGACAGAAGGCGCAGATCACAAAGTTGTGACCTTCGAAGACTTGGTGAATCGGCGGCGGGAGATGCACCATGCCGACGATCGGCTGAAACTCATCTGCATTGAAACAATAGGGGTAGTAGCAACCATCCCATCCGACGACATCGAGTGGGTGATAGTCGAACTCATAACTGTGCATGCGACCGAGCGCTTTAATGCGCACCTCAAAGCTGCCGCGCTCGTCATACACAAGCGGTTCTTGTGGGACGCGGAGGTCTCGCTCGCAGTAGGGCGCATCCTCGAGAAACTGTGAAGTCTTTTTCGAGATGTAGCGCGGTGGTGGCGTGATGTGCGAGCCATTGACAGCTTCAAAGCAGATGAACTTTCCGAACGGCATTTCTGTTTTCGTCACGCCTTGCGGTCGGTCCTCGTCGGCGAGCGCATCGAACTCCATGGCGTAGATGGTTCCACGCGGAATCACGATGAAGTCACGCGGACGGAATCGAAGCGTCCCGAACATGGAACGGATGACGCCAGAGCCAAAGTGAACGAAGAGACACTCGTCGCCCTGCGCGTTCTTGAAGTGGAAGTCCATGCCTTTCTCTGGCTGGCAGAGCGACATCTCGACATCGCCATTGCCTAGAAGCACGCGCCGACCGGAAATCGGGTCGCCGTTTGCCCTCATTCGCCACGATTGGAGATGGCGCATTCGGAGGACATCTGTTTCAACGTACTTTGGCGCGGTGGACTCGAGCGCGTGCCATCCGCTGACTTGGGTCGGCGGATGGATGTGGTAGAGGGTGCTCGTGGGCCCAGAGAACCCCTCGGTTCCAAACACTTCCTCGCTGTAGAGCGCGCCGTCTGGGCGACGGAATTGAATGTGGCGCTTGGTGGGGATGTTCCCGCGTTGCATGTAGTAAGGCATGGCGTGACTCGATGAAAGGGTGATCTAGAGGTTTCCGCGGCGCGCTTGCTCAATCTCAAGACTTTCGAAGAGAGCTCGGAAGTTTCCTTTGCCAAAACTCTGCGAGCCTCGTCGGCAAATGATCTCGAGGAAGAGGGTCGGTCGATCTTGCAGTGGCATCGTGAAGAGTTGCAGGAGGTATCCCTCGTCATCCGCGTCGACGAGGATCCCGAGTTCCTTGATGCGATCATGATCCTCGCGGACATTCGCGTGGAGTTCGCCTTCGACACGATCCCAGACGCGGTCGTAGTACGACTCCGGAAGTCGAAGGAAATCGACGCCTCGATGACGAAGTTCGGCAACAGTTTCGAGCGCATCCTCGCAGCGGAACGCGAGATGTTGCACGCCCGGAATGTTGTCCGTGAAGTCGAGATATTCTTGAACTTGGCTCTTTCGCTTGCCCGTTGCAGGTTCGTTGATCGGAATCTTGATGAGCCCCGATCCAGAGTCCATCACCTTCGACATCAGCGCGGAATACTCCGTGGAGATGTCACGATCATCAAAGTGCTTGAAGAGAGAGAATCCCAAGATGTCGGCGTACCACTGCACCCATTGATTCATGCCGCCGAGACCAACATTCCCGACGCAGTGATCGAGGCAGATCAGGCCGCACGGTCGCGCGGCGTTGTATGCATTCAGCGGGAAGCACTTCGTCGGCGCAAATCCCGGCATGAAGGTCCCGCCTTCACGCATCTTGCCGAGAGCGTATCCGCCGCGCCGCGAGACGAAAGTGTGGACGCAGTGACCAAAGGTCTTGATCGAAGCGGTGGTGACGCTGCCGATGGCGTCGGTCGTTTCACGCGGCGACTGCGCTGATTCGGCGCCGTTCTTCAGCGCGCGTTCCCACGCGGCGGTCGCGTCAAGCACGGTGAATGCGATGTCCTTCACAGCATCGCCATACAGCGCGACCTCGTTGCATGCGGGATGGCTTGCATGGAGACCAGTTGTGAGGAGTAGACGAATGTTGCCCTGACGGAGCAGGTAGGACGCTTCCTCTCGCGAGCCTGTGGTGAGATCAGCAAACTGTTCGACTTGGAATCCGAAGGCGTGCGCGTAGAAGTAGGCCGCTTGTTTGGCGTTGCCGACATACATGCGGACATGGTCGACATCGGCGAGCGCAAGTGGATCGGTTGTGCGAACAGGATTCGTGATGGGGAGTGTCGTGGTCATGCGATGGCTCCTGATCTGAGGATGGCACCTGACTTTGGCGCATTGGATCCGTGCGCTGCTCGAACTGTGTTTGCATACGACCGCATTGCGTCGCGAAGCTGTTCGAACGATTCGAGGACGAACAGCGTGGGCTGGTAGTGATCAATCTCGAACTTCGTCTCGCAGACCTCCTCGAGGTTGAAGGGTCGGCGCTCGACCTCGTGAGAAGTGAGACAATGCCTTGATTCGCCGGGCGAACTGATAAGGCCGGCGCCATAGACCTTGAGTTCACCCGATTCACGGATAAGGCCGAACTCGACCGTAAACCAGAAAAGACGCGCGAGGCGCTCCGTTTCGAGCGTGTCTGCGATGAGCGCAGCACTTCCGTATTCCTGCAAGAAGTCAGCGAAGGCTGGATCTGCGTGCAGCGGAACATGCCCGAAAACATCGTGGAAGATGTCAGGTTCCGGCAGATAGTCCATACAGCGGCGCGGACGAAGCACGACAGTCGTAGGGAACTCTCGTCGAGCGAGACAGGCAAAGAACGGGCGAGCCGCGATGAAACCTCCAACCGCGCGAGATTGCCATCCAGTCAGTGGTCGCAGGTTTGCATTGATGGACGCAAGATTCGGAATGCGGTCCGCGGTGAGGCCGATTGCGCGTGCGCCAGAGAGCCAGATCTTGCTCGCGTGCTCAGCAAGATGAGGCTCTTGTCGTTCATAGAGTTCGCGCCAGACGGACTGATCCTCGGCGGTGTAGCCGTCATAGACCTGCTCGATGTAGAGCTTTGTTGCGTCGAGGAATCCCGGTTCGCCGAAGCGGAGTGCGTACGCTGCGGACGCTTGGGCCTTGCGATCATCAAGCATCGCGTGATGGAGGTTGTAGGGAACCGAAGAGTCGCTTTGCGTGGCGAGCGAGGGAGCATGCTGTGCGTCGCTTGGGTTCATGAGCAGGGGTCTCGAGAGGTGCGTCGCGCTCGGGCGCCATCAAACGGCTTGAATCGCGTTCAATAGAAATCATGATACAGGTATAACTGTTTCAAGTAAGGTGCATTTCCCGAGGAATTTTCCCCTTTCACGCAAACTCCATGCGACCGCTCTCGCCAGGCCGCGCCAAGCGTTCCGCAGGGAAGTCCTGCGTCAGAATTCACGCAGACTCAGAAGCCGTGCCTCGCTAGTCATCCTGATCGTGATGCGGCTTCCATGCCGAGATGAGCTGCTGTTGCACCGTGGCTGGCGCGAAGTCGTCGTGGCTGTACTCCATCACGAAGGAACCTGTGCCGCGCGTCATCGACTTGAGGGTGTTGGCGTAGGTCGCGACCTCGGCAAGTGGCGCCTGCGCTTTCACCACAGAAGTGTCTCCGGCGAGAGACTGCGTATCAAGAATGCGGCCTCGTCGACCTGAGAGATCTGCCGCGACTGATCCAAGCGAGTCCGTTGGCGCAGTGATTTCCAATTCCACAAATGGTTCCATCAAGACCGGATTCGCCTTCTTGAACGCATCGAGAAACGCCTTGCGCCCCGCGGACACAAACGCGATTTCCTTGCTGTCGACCGCATGTGTCTTGCCGTCGTACACGCTGACCTTGATGCCGCGGACAGGGTATCCAGCGATGACACCAGAACTCATCGCTTGTCGCACACCCTTTTCAATGGCAGGAAAGAACTGTCGCGGAACGCTTCCGCCAAAGGTCTCGTCGGCCATTTCGAGTCCCTGCGGATCACCGTCAACTTCCGCAATGGGCTCGATGCGCAAGAAAACCTCAGCGAACTGCCCCGCGCCACCGGTCTGCTTCTTGTGCCGACAGTGCCCATCGGCCTTTGTGGTGATCGCCTCACGATAGGGAATGCGCGGAGGTCGTGATTCAATCGTCACGCCGAATCGTTCTGCGAGCATGCGCACGATCACGCGTAAGTGCAACTCGCCCATGCCGCGGATGACGGTCTCTCCCGTCGATGCAACATGCTCGACATGGAAGGCGGGATCTTCAAGCACGAGCTTGTGGAGCGCTTCGCTCAATTTCGCTTCGCCACCCTTGATCGAGGGTTCGATCGCGAGCCCTTGCATGGGCGTTGGAATCTCCATCGCCTTGATGTGCAGGCCTTCGGGAACTCTTCCATCGTGCAAGATGTTTCCGGAACGAAGCTCTTCAATCTTCGAAATGACGCCGATGTCGCCCGCTGCGAGTCGATCGACCTCGGTGAGCTTCTTGCCTTGCACGCGATAGAGGTGCTTGATGTGAATCAGTTTCTTCTGGCCGTCGATGTGTACCTGCATGTCCTTCGCGATCGTGCCCTGATGCACACGAAAGCTCGCGAGCCGTCCGACATAGGGATCGGCGGCGATCTTCCAGACATGCGCGACGAGTGGCAACGCCGGATCCGACTGCGGTTTCCATTCGGCTCCTGCGTCGCCATCGTGTTCGAACGGACGCGGATTTCCTTCCGTCGGGCAGGGGGCAAGCGCGATGAAATCAGCGAGCAATTGCCTGATTCCCGTGCGGTCACGAGCGGAGCAGAACGCGAGCGGAACAAGGTGCGCCTCGCGGAGCGCCTTTTCGAACGCGTCATGCAGCGGGATCGGCGGAAGCGATCCATCACTCAGATACCGTTCCATCAGTGCTTCGTCGACTTCCACAATCTGATCGATGACTCCGGAGTGAAAACCAGCGACCGGGCCTAGGTCGCTGGTTCCAGATTCCGCTTCGTAGCAGTCAATCACGGCATGACCGTGATCCTGCGGCAGATCAATCGGGCGTAAAGCGGTCCCAAAGAGCTCCTGCAGTGCAGCGATCACCGGCTGCATGTCTTCCTCTCGATCAATCTTGTTCACGACGACCATGTGCGGAAAGTTCCGCTCCTCCGCGAGGCGCGCGACTCGGCGCAGCACAGGATCGTGCGTTGATCGTGCATCAACGACGAGCACGACGAGGTCCGCGGCTTGGATCGCGTGCATGGTCTTCCCAAAGAAATCCATCGAGCCTGGTGTATCGATGATGTTGAGATGCACGCCATGCGCCTCGAGATATGCAAGCGTCGTCTCGATCGAGTGACGGAGGTCGCGGGAGATCGCATCGTGATCGCCCACCGTGTCTCCATGCTCCACGGTTCCGAGTTTCTTTGTGACACCTGCTTCGAAGAGCAGCGCCTCAAGGAGTGATGTCTTGCCGACTCCCGCAGGACCGACAAGCGCAATGTTCCGGATTCCCATCGTTGTTGTGTTGTTCGTCATGAAGCAAATGCCTCCGAAGTTGGTTGTATGCCCGCGACTTCCCTATGACACGCTTTTCGCCGCAGAATGCAAGGATCGTGCAATGATTCACAAACATTGCACTGGAGTCTCTTCCCACTTCGAATGCGGAAGGCGGCGCGGTTTTCCGCGCTTCTTGAGAGCGACGCTTCCAAAAAGAACCACGCACCGATCGGGAATCGGTGCGTGGCGTGTGCATCCAAGATGAGGAAGTCGGGAGGTTTAGCCCCACGCGCTCAGGAGGGCTGCGAGGTCAGCACCATCGACTGTGCCATTTCCGTCGATGTCGCCCGAACCCGTCCCGCCCCAGTTATTGAGGAGCATCGCGAGATCGGCGCCATTCACTGCACCGTCGCCGTTGAGATCAGCAGGAGCTGCGGCTGGAGCGCTCGGTCCTCGGACCGCTGCCGACGCAGAGGTGGGTGCACCAGCGCCGCCCGGCTTGAACAACTCGATGGATCCGTTCACGTTCATTGGAGCGGTGTTCGCGTCGAACCAGAAGTTGTACATCGATGCGAATCGGATTGCATTGTTGTTGGGACTCGACGCATAGGTTCCGCAATTCCAAGTCAGCGCGCCGCCCGTGTTGGAATTGGTCCAGTCCGTTCCGAGCGACGGATCGCCCGAGTGATAGTTCACATCATGGAACCCGACATTCGAGATCGTCACGCCTGCGGGAACCGGCACAGAGAATCCGCGCGCGGATCGATCGGAGTTCAGATTGTGCACGGCATACTCATAGCGCCAAGTACCGTTTCCGTTGTTCTTCGCGGTGCATCCGACGAAGAAGCGACCGTCATTCGCGACGTCGACTGCAACCACGGTTGCGTTCGCGTCAAGTCCGGGCCAGGCTTGAATCGCAGCCTTTTGCTGGATCGTTCCGCCTGTCAACGTCAGTGTGTACGCGCCGCTCGCGAGTGCGCCGACTGTAAATGAGCGATAGGACGCGTTGTTGTTCTTGTTTCCAACCGTCGCGTCTTGTTGGTGCACATACTGCGCCTCAAAGAAATACTGCGCGCCCGTGTTGAGCGCCGGATCCAAGTCATTTCCGTTGACTTGGAGGCGACGGCCGATTGTCGCGGCAGCCGCAGGCATTCCAGCGTTCGATGTGCCGGGGAACGTTCCGGTCGCGGCGTTGACTTCGCTTCGAGTGCCAAGTCCGCCTTGACTACCGTTCAGGCTTGAACTGTACGGGTCCGAGCATCCAACACCCAAGTAGGTTCCGTTCGGGTGCGCGGTGCACGCACTGCAGAGCGTTTGCTGAAGGGCGGTGAAGCCGTGTTTTCCCCAACTCATGCCGATCTGTTCAAAGCGTCCGTTCTTCAATCGGAACGCATTCATTGGAATGAATGGGTGGCGGTTGTCCGGAGAGGCAAACCACTCGAGTGGTGCGGTACCGATATTGCAACTCGTGGTGCCGATCGAGTACGCCATGATTGTCTGGCCACTCACGACGACCGAGCCGTACTTCGAAACATTGGGAATCGCGCCGACAATCACATCCGCGCCGACGCTCGCAGTTCCACCGTCGCCGCCTCGGCTGTTGCCAGTCGTGGCATTGAGTTGCCCGATGAAGATGGCGGTCGATCCAAGCGCGAGGGCAGAGAGAAGGTGTGTTGATTTCATGTGGTTACCAGAGCGTGCAAGGGGTGTGCGAGCGATACAAGAGTACTCTCAGTTTTGAGGAAGTCGAGCGACGCGCGTAGAGTTTGATACGTCGTCAGCCGGTTGGTTGTTTTCTGATATCGCGGTTTCTCGCCAACCAAAGGGGTTCGAGGCGCGGTTAGCCTGCAAGGAATGCCACGAATCAGCTCGTCTTCGCGCTGCGCCACCGAGAAAGCGGGGGGGCGAGCAACTGTCTCGCAATCCGAGGCGCGGAGGTTGTTGCTCTTGGGCTGTGCACTCGCGACGCCGCCGCAAAGGGCGTCGCGCAACGTTGTTGGCGCGTTGGTGCGACGCTTGGGGTTCTTGCAGGTTGACAGCATCAACAGCGTCGAACGCGCGCACCACCTGATCTTGCATTCGAGGCTCGATGGGTACGCGCCATCGATGCTCGCACACGTGACAGAGACGCAGCGCTTGCTGTTTGAGCATTGGACGCACGACGCGAGTTTGATTCGTTCGGACTGGCGGCAATGGTGGTCCCATCGATTTGTTGCCGCGCGCGAGCGGATGGGGAAGAGCGCATGGTTTCAAAGCCAACTTGGCCGAAACGGCAAGCGGCACATTGCGCAGGTTCGAGACGCGATTCGCGAGCGAGGACCTCTCATGGCGCGCGACTTTCCGCGGCCAAAGCGAGCCGGCGCAGGATGGTGGGATTGGTCGCCACAGAAGGCTGCTCTTGAGTATCTTTGGCGAACGGGAGACATCGCGATTCACTCGCGAAAGAACTTCGACAAGGTGTACGACCTCGCGGTCCGAGTGCATCCAGAACCGATTTCGTCCTCGTCACGAAGTGCGATGATTGATTGGGCTTGCGATGCGGCGCTCGCGCGTCTCGGATGCGCAACCGCGCGAGAACTCTCGCACTTCATGCATGCGGTGACGATTCAAGAGGCGCGAGCGTGGTGCCTTGATGCGACAGCGAGCGGCCGTGTAATCCGAGTTGTCCTTGAGCGAGGGGATTCCAAGCCGCTTGATGGAGTGGCGACAGTGGATTGGCGAGATCGAGCAAATCAGGGAGTTCCTACGACGCCCGCGAGGCTGCTCGCGCCTTTCGATCCCTTGATTCGGGATCGCGCTCGCCTGTTGGGCCTGTTCAACTTTGACTACCGCTTCGAGGCGTTCACGCCTGAAGCGAAGCGTCGATTTGGTTACTACACGATGCCAGTGCTCTTCGGTGAGGAGCTCGTCGCGCGCGTCGATCTCGCGAGCGATCGCGAAGCGGGGGTGCTGCGCGTTTCGCGTATTTTTCGAGAGAAGAGTTGTGCAGCGCGGGCGGCGCGCGCCGCCGCGCGCGAGGCTTGCGAGCGTCTCGCGGGGCAACTCCAACTGCGTGTTGCACTCCCGAGCGCGTGCGAAAAAACACTCGCGTAAGAAGTGTCACGCGAGTGTGCATGGATGAGGTGAGGAGGCTCAGGACTTAGATCGGGCTCCATGCGCTCAGCAGAATTGCCAAGTCTGCAGCGTCGACTGTGCCTGTGCCATCGAAGTCGGCTGAGCCAGGACCGCCCCATTGATCGAGAAGGATCGCGAGGTCGGCAGCATCAACGATGCCATCGCTGTTGAGATCGCCGAGCAAACCGGATGGTTGACCCAGCGTTCCGTCAGCACCGATGCGGCCGACATACACATCGGACGCGCCAGTGCTCACGCCGCCCTGCCAAGCAACAAGCGAGCCGTCATCATCGGTGTTCGTCGCCGTGAGTCGATACTTCACGCCCGCATTGGTGGCGACATCGCTCGTCCATGAAATCCCGCCGGTACCCGTGAGGCCTGCGCAGCGGAGCGAGCCTTGTGTCGCCGATGCGTTGTCGACCCAGAAACAATTGATACCTGTTCCCGCACGCGCAGCGGTCGCAAAGTCGCGCGAGTAGGAGGTCGTGTTCATCGCTTGCACGGCCACGCCGTCGTTGCCCCAAACGCGAGCACCCTTCGCAAAGCACTGCCCATAAATCCCATAGTTCGAGCTTGTTGGAACATGTTGCGACCAGAAGGTGTAGAGCCTGCCATCAGCGCCAAGCACACTCGACGGGCTCACTCGCTCGTAGCCGGTAGTCGTTGAAGTCACGGTTGTGCCGTTGGCTCCGTACATGGCCACGCCCGCCGAGCTCACGCGTTGCACGGACGACTGCAGTGGGCTCGACGTGTACCAGGTGAAGTACGCACCACCCGCGCCGTCAGAGATGAATGGAGGGTATGCGCCAAACTGCAGAGATCCGGTTGTGAATACTGCAGTGCCCGTTGCGGCCCATGGTTTCGTGCCGTCGAGATTCACCTTGTGCGCACGGAGCACTTTCGCACCCGTGAAGGTGGTGTACCGAACGCACGAGACGATGACGCCGCCGTCGTTGGACGGTTGGATGTCTGCGCTCAACTGGTTCGCGCCTGTTTCAGAGATCGTGATCGGTGAAGCAAATGTCTTCGCACCCGTGATCGGATCGAAACGCGCAACGCGCGTGGTCGCGTCTTGAATGTGACACGCCCAAATGCCGCCATCACTCGCAACAGTGACGCGCCCAACTGCGATGTACGCAGTCGCGCTCTCAGTCACGACGCTCTTCCATCCAAGCGTCCCGTTCGCTTTCACTTGTTGAACGATGATCGCGGGAGTCGTGCCGTTCACGCCGTCAAAGGCGAGGTACGCATTGCCAGCGGAGTCACTTGCGAGGCCGTAGTCAGTCGTCGATGAAACGCTGCGATCGGCGACGAGTATTGAACCCTGCTTCCACGCGTAGAGTCCACTCGTGTCAAGCTTCGTGATGAACACGTCGTAGCCGGAGTCGCTGAAAAAACTGATGTAGCGGCATCCGTCTGGTGCCGGCGCAGTCTTTGGCTGCACATCGTCAAACGGCGTCGCGCGAGCGGCCATCGGCGTCGCGGGATCGGACGAGAACTGCGCACTAGCAGTCGGGAGGCTCGAATGCAATGTCGCCACTGCCACACCTGTCCAAAGCGTCAATCGATTCATGCACACACTATGCCTCGATTCTCGCGCCGTGCAACCGGCAGCTCCTTCTGCGCCGAGGAAACATCGAATTCCGCTCCGCAACGCTCCGAAACTCGAAGCATTTCAGGCTTGAATCGTGGGACCCTCGTACATAATGTGTGTGTGAAACACAGGCCTCTCGCCCAACGAATTGCCTTCGCGACGATCGCTGCGGTTGCCGGAGCGGCGGTTTGTGCACCCGCGCAAAGCGTCGAGGTCGTGGCATTCGGCTGGAACAGCTTCGGTCAAGTGGATGTGCCAGCGAGTCTTGGTGCGGTGCGCGCGATCTCCGCCGGATACGCACACTCCGCAGCCGTGAAGCTCGATGGAAGCGTTGCGTGCTGGGGCTACAACGCGGCAGGCCAGTCCATCGCTCCTGCTGGTCTCTATGAAGTGACGAGCGTTGCGGCGGGCGGATTTCATTCGGTTGCGCTTCGATCCAATGGCACACTTGTGTGTTGGGGAAGTAATGGTCAAGGTCAATGCGCTCCACCCAAGAACATTGGCACTGTGCAGGCAATCGCAACGGGTGGCTATCACACGATGGCACTCAAGAACGGCGCGACCGTCGCGTGCTTTGGCCACAACTCGCAGGGGCAATGCACTGTGCCTACAACGCTCGGTCAAGTCACCGCGGTTGCAGCTGGTTGGCATCATTCGGTTTCGCTCAACGCCGTTGGCATCGTGAAGGCATGGGGATCCAATACCTACGGTCAATGCAGTGTGCCAGTCAATCTCAGCGGCGTGGTTTCAGTCGCAAGCGGAAGTTGGCATGGAGCCGCGATTCGATCGAGTGGCACCGTGGACTGCTGGGGACTCAATGACTTTGGTCAATGCAATGTTCCGCCCAACCTCCTTGGCGTTACCGCGGTCGCGGCGGGCGCGTATCACACGGTCGCACTGCGCCTTGATGGCAGCGTGCATTGTTGGGGTTCCAACGCGCATGATCAGTGCTATCCACCCAGCGATCTCGGCGCAGTGACGGCGGTGGCTGCGGGAAATGAACACACGCTTGTCATCGCGCAGGCGCCTCCATGCGATGCCGACTTCGACAACGACGGCGCGGTCAATGGCGCGGATCTCGCCGTGCTCCTTTCGCAGTGGGGGAGTGCTGGAACTGAGTGCGTCGATCTCAGCGGAAATGGTGCTGTGGGCGGGGAGGATCTCGCGATTCTGCTGTCGCAGTGGTAGCATTTTCGGATCCTGATTAATGCTTCCGACGAATGGGAATGAACGGTCATGATTCTCGCGAACATCACGCATCCGGTCTTCATCGTGGCCTTTCCGTTGTGGGCCGCTCCCATCGTCGGTGGGGGACTCTTGATGGAGGCGTGGATTGCGCGGTTGAAGTTTCAACTCAGCTGGCGGAGCACTTTCGTCGCCATCGTCGCCGTCAATCTCGTTTCCGCCATACTTGCAGTTCCATTGCTGCTCGTGGGACGCGAGTTACTTCACCCGCTCGAAGACGCCCTCCATCTTCAACTCACGCACGGGTACCGGGATTTCACGGGAGCTCCAAGTTTAGTCGTGGCGTATGTGTTGACGACGATCATCAACACTGGCGTCGAAACCGCGATGCTCATGAAGTTCTGGAATGTTCCCGCGTCGCTTCGTCCGTTTCGTTGGTGGTTGCTCGCAAACGGAATCAGCAACGGCTTGGTGTTCGCGGCGTTCATCGCGCTCCTGGTGCTCACGACTTCAAGTTGATCACGAGTCTTGCCTCACAGCATTCGGATCGCGAACAACGAACCGCCCGCGACTAATACCCAAAGCAGCGTCGCTTGCGTGATGGCGCGAAGACCGACTTCCCGAAGCGCTTGCATCGTCAGGCCGCTGCCGATGAGGAACAGCGCGGCACGAAACCCCACACCAGAGACTTGAGCGATCTCGCTTTCGAATGATTCCATCGACGGCACGAGCGTTCGAACGCCGCTCGCTGCGAGGAAGCAGAGGATGAACCACGGAAATGGCGAGCGATTCGAGGATTGGATTCCCGATGCGGCGAAGCGGCCCGCGAGAATCGCGAGCGGGGTAATCCAGATGACGCGCGTGAGCTTCACGATCGTTGCGGTCTCAAATGCCACGGCCCCGTACTCTTTCGATGCGCCTCCGACCGACGCGATGTCGTGAAGCGCGATGCCGGCCCATTGGCCGAACTCCACTTCAGAGAGTCCGAGCGAATGTCCAATGGACGGGAGCGTCCAGAGGCCGAACGCGTTGAGCACGAAAATCGCGCCGGTTGCGACGGCCATGTTGGAAGTGGACGCGCCGATCGAAGTTCCAATCGCCACGATCGCGGATCCGCCGCAGATCGCAGTACCGGAGGTGATCAGTGTCGAGATCTCGCGACTCGTGCGCAGGAGTTTTCCGAGAAAGAGTCCGAGCACGATCGCGCCAACAATCGTGCCGACCCCGAGAAAGAACCCGTCCTGCGCTGACTCGGCCAGCTTCCCAAGGTCGAGGCGAAATCCAAGAAGGACGACGCAGCCTTGGATCAGCCACTTCGAGGTTGTTTTACTTTGCTTCGGCCACGCGGTCAGGCCAAGGAGCGCGAGCGCGATGCCCAAGAGCAACGCGAACTCTGCGCGCGACCAGGGGGACGCCGAGTAGAGCAGCGCGAAGAGAAAGACGCATGGAATCCACCTCGCACTCGCGGGTGGTTGCTCGTTTGGAGGTGTAGTGGGCGCAGCGACGATGCGTCGAGCGTATCGCGTATCCACTCGATGCGTCTTCGCTGCGATGCGTGCAGAACGCACAGTTCACTCCACCGCGCAAGATGCCCGCGCGGTGGAGCGAACCTGTGGTGTGCCTCCGTTGTCAGTCGCGACGGCGGCGACCGAGGAATCCTGCGAGGCCGAGCAGGGCGATTGCGCCAGGTGCTGGCGTAATCGTCAGATCGGTGTTGTCCACGAAGCCGGGATTGCCGCCCATCGAGGCGTTGTTGAATGCGACTTGATACATCATCCAAGTGGTGCCCACGGGAATGAGTGAGCTCGTCGATGCCGATTGCCAAGTCTGTGGGTTTGCATCGAGGAAGAGCGCGCCATTGGGAGATGCGCTGATGAGCGACCCGTAGGTGGATCCGCTGAAGAACGAGACATTGACGATGGCGAGCGCGCCCGTGAACCCACCGACCGTGTTGAAGAGCGCGCTGGCGTTCACGGTTGCGGTGCCAGAGTTGATGAGCCCGGAGAAACTCGTCACATCCACCGTTTGAAACGCTTGCGTGTAACTCAGTCCGTCGTCGTTGAGTTCGAGCATGTTTGAGCCAGCGGCAGGGGAGACTCCGCCACTTGGTCCAGTGATGACACCAACTTCCGGTCCCCAAACGCCCTGCCAACCGGGGAAGTTGCCGAGCACATTGCCCGCGCCCGTCCATGACGAAACTTCAAATCCCGCGTTCGTTAAGAGGTTTGCGCTGGCGCTCGATGCGATGCACGCGACAGCGGAGAAAAAGGCGAGCGCGACGAAGTTGCGTTGCGTGGGGCGAAGAGCAAGAGAACAGAGGAGCGTCTGGGACATGAAAAACCTTTGGCGCAGAGGCCAGTGAGATGGAGGCGAGCCATCGGTTCTAGTTTCGCGAGATGCTGCACGAGCAGCGCGCCTCACCTTGAGGCTGACTCCGAGTTGGTGCCATCCAACGGAACCCTTCCACGCGATGCGCCTGTTTCTCGCAGCACACTCGCGCTCGAAGATCGAATGGGGAATGTGCCGGAGGCGATGCTACGCGGAGTAGTTACTTCGTCAGCGCTGCAATCGGCGCGCGATAGAGCTTCACGCTGCGCGACTTGTTCGCGTCGACTGCTGTGCAAGTCAACCAGACATCGTTGTCTTGCAGCACCGCGCGGGGGAAACCGCTCGAACGATCGGCAGAGACGCGCGCGATCGTGTGTGCGGCGCCGATCGAGCCACTTGTCGCGAGCCACTTGCCGACGAGTTTCGCGTTCGCTCCGTCGAGGTCGTACCAGAAGACGAGTGCGTCACGATTCGGAAGGAGCAAGGTCTCCACGCGCCCAAGCGACCCGTCCGTATCGAGATCGAATGCCTCGCTGAAACTCCTGGCTCCATCTTTCGATCGCGCCGCGCGAACTGCTCCATGCTCTGGTTCGCCGGTCCACCACGCCACGAACACATCGTTCCCGTTCGCCGAGATGCTCGGACCATTCACCGGGCATCCTTCGAGCATCCATCCATCGCGCGAAACTAGTTTCGGGACTGACCAGCCTTCACCGAGCCATCGAACGACTGCAATGTCGCGCGTGCCGTCTTCGCCTCGATCGCGATAGACGATGATCGGTCCGAAGTGGCCGATTGCAAGGTCGGTCGGGCAGCATTCGCAGACGCGGTCATCGAGGATCTCCGATGGCGGTGAGACACGATCAGCCCGCGGGGCAACGCGTGTGGCGCGAAGCATCATGTCGCCGCCACCATGACCATGTCCGCCCGCGCTCTCGTCGGGCAACTCCATCGCGCGACCATCAAGCCAGCAGTAGGCCGTGAGCTCATGCAACGAGGACCCGCTGACGAACCCATGTTCCGCAGGTTTTTCGTCGCTGTGTATTGATCCAAGTGTTTCCCAAGTCTTCCCGTCATCCTTCGACTCTGAAACGACCGCGTCGTAGGCGTAGGTGCTCTCCGCGCTCTTTCGAAGCCATGTGGCAAGCAGGCGGCCATCCGTAGCGCGCACAACCGTCGGAGTGTCGGCCCAATTCGCGAAGAGATTCTCGCCTGACGCGATGACTGCAACATCGCTCCACGCGCCATCAGTGCATCGCGACATACACACGCGGTGCGTCGTCTTTGCTGATGGAGCGACCGGTGGAATCGCTTCGATCCAGGAGAGAAGCAGCGCACTGCCGTCAACCATGAGGCGCGGCGCGAACGAGTCACCTCGCGCGGGGCAGAGGACTTCGACGGCGATCGAGGTCTGTGCGAAACTGGGAGCGCACAGTAGGAGGGACGCCGCAAACGAGGCCGCTATCGAGATCGCAGATTGGAGAGTGGATCGCACGGATAGATCGTATCGGCGAGGAGATATTGGGCGTGGAAACCGCATGCGAGGGGAGCATGGGCTCTCGAAGTCAAGCCCGGGAGTGAGGTTGGGATGTTGAAATCGCGCGGTGGATGGGAAATGCTTGGTTTGTGCCCGCCTCTTTGTCAGCGCGCGGCGGATCCGTCGCGTCTCCTCTTGTGGGCTCTTGATTGTGGATCGGTTTCCACTGCGCGAGCTCAGCGCTCATGTAGGAGGTTTTCGGATGCGCTGCTTTCATCATTCTTTCCATTCTTCGGCGACGAGTGCGATGATCGCACTGACTGCCCTCTGCGCACCAGTGAGCGCCGCTGAGAATCATGTGATGAAACTCTCCGCGATCGGTGACTACATGGTCGTGCCGCACTCCGCTTCATTGGGGGCGAGTGCGGAGATCACGGTCGAGTATTGGTTGCTGTTTCAGAATACTTCGAGCCACGGTCGCATTGGGAAGCACTCAGGAGGCGACTGTCAGTGGGCTTCTGGACCAGCTGTTCAACCGGACAACCTTTTCGAACTATGTGGGCCTGCGATTGATGTGCCCGCTCCAGCCGGATTCACAAACCCTCATAGTGAGTGGTTTCACTTCGCGGCGACCTTCAATCAGTCTGCCGGCGTCGCAAAGGTATTCTTGAACGGGCGATTGATTGCGACCGCCACGGGTACCGCTCCGATGCAGAACATGGAGATCCCACTGCATGTAGGTCTGCAACCAGGCTACGCCACGAGTCAACTCTACGGCTCCATCGACAACTTTAGAATCTGGACCGTCGAACGAACGCAAGAGCAAATCGCAGAGATGCGCTTCACGGAGATCGCGCCAGGCGAAACGAAGGGTCACACTGGACTCGTTACTTCGTGGACTTTCGAAAGCGGCGCGAGTGATTCCACGGGTTTGAATCCCGGCACACTCATGGGTGGTGCTTCAATTGTTGTGGATGATTCGTTCTACCCCAACGATTGCGTCGCTGACATCATCGCGGATGGCGTCGTTGACGGTGTCGATCTCGCAACGATCCTCACGAATTGGGCGCAGACGCCGTCAGGGCTCTACAACGCTGATCTTGACGGCAGCGGCATCATCGATGCGGCGGACCTCGCGATTCTGCTCGATGGATGGGGTACCTGCCCGTGATCGCCATGTGCCAAGTTCAATCACGCACCCTCGTGCTCGGCCTTCCGGGGTTGGGCACGAGGGATTCAGCGCGACCGCGTTTGGCACGCAAGCCTTATTTCGTCGCGACAATGCCTTCATTCGCGCGAAAAGCGCGCTGCACATTGGCGATGGACTCGATGCGGAGTAACCTGTGGTGGGCTCGGACCTCCCGCATGGCAGAAACGATGTTCACTTCTTTGGTCGAGCAGCACTACGCGTCCTTGCGTCAGCTGGCTGCTCGTGCCATTCGCAACCGTGCGTATCCAGAGCGCATCAGCCCAACCTCGCTCGTGTCTGATTGCATGGTTCGATTGCTTCAGCAACGGGATGCGCCCGCTTCGGAAGAGCACCTTCGCGGTTTGGCAACTGTCTTCATGGCGCGAGTCCTCGCAGACGCGGGCAAGTCTCGTCGACGGAAGAAGCGCGGGAGTAGTCAGCTTGCGCAATCGATTGACGATCGCGGCATTGAGATTGAAGTTGATGTTCGGCGTAACGGACGAGCGGGCAGCACGCTTGCACCAAGTGAGCCGCTCGCCGATCGCGATGTGCTGCTTGCCGCGATGGAGGGATTGGCGGCGGAGTATCCAAGGCAGATGGAAGTGCTCACGCTGCACTTGGTCGCAGACATTCCGCTTACTCGAGTTGCGGAGTTAGTCGGTGTCAGTGAACGCACAGCGTTTCGCGATCTTGACGAGGGAAGACGCGCGCTTGCGCGGAAGCTACGCGAAGTGCAATAGGGGGGCGAGCATGCTTGAAGAGGAATTCTTCGCTGAGCCGGATGCCGTCGAACTTGCGACACTCGACGAGTCCTTGCGGTCGCTCGGTGGGCAGGTGGACCACGCGCTGCGCGATGGTGGAAATCGTTGCGGCCAGTACACGCTTCTTCAGGAAATCGGCGAAGGCGGTTACGGCGAAGTGCATGTCGCGGTGCAGAGCGCGCAAACGAGTGAACGCGTTGCGGTGAAGATTCTCAAGCGCGGCCTCGACACGCGCGAGATCTTACGCCGGTTCGAGCGCGAACAACGGGCGTTGGCGCGCATCGATCATCCGAATGTCGCGGCAATTCTCGACGCTGGCGTGACGGACGATGGTCGCCCTTGGTTTGCGATGCCGTTTCTCGATGGTGAATCGATCACCGCAACCTGCGATGACGCGGGGCTAGGGATCGATGAACGATTGCGGCTCTTCACGCAAGTGTGTGATGGCGTGCAGGCGGCGCATGCGCAGGGCATCGTGCACCGCGATCTCAAGCCTGGGAACATCATCGTCGTTCGCGCGGAGGATGGCGGCTTGGTCCCCAAGGTGATCGACTTCGGCATCGCGAAGGCCGTCGATGACGAAGCAGCCGATGCGGTCACCCGTTCGCGCGAGTTGTCGAGGCTTGGAACGCCCGCGTACATGTCACCGGAGCAATTGGATCAGACGGCGCCCTGGGCGGATACACGGTCGGATGTGCATGCGCTCGGCGTCACGCTGCTTGAGCTTCTCTCGGGAGTTGCGCCACGGACGCGGAATCCGCGCGATGCCTCGTTGTCGCCGCGCTTGTCCGAAACCATCTCTCACGCAGCGCGCATTGACGCGGACGCGCTGCTGATGTCCGCGCAACGACGCGGATTCGCGAGCGTTGAAGCAATGGCGCGGCGACTCCGCGGAGACCTCGAAGCGGTTGTTGCGAAGGCGATGGCGACGGATCCGGAGCATCGGTATCAAACCGCGGAGGCACTCGCGCTTGAATTGCGCCGCTGGCTTGAACACGCACCAGTGACGGCGCGCAATCCGACTCGCTTTGAGCGCATGATGCTAATGGCGAAACGACATCGTGCGGCGGTTGCGTTCACGACGGCGTGCGTGCTGCTGGTGATGAGTTTCTCGGTGGTTGCGTTGGTGCAAGCGTCGATCGCACGCGAACAGACCGCGCGCGCCGAGACTGAGTCGAAGCGCACTACGGAAGTTGTCTCTGCGTTGCGCGGCTTGCTCGCAGGCATCGATAGGGCGGCGGTCGGGGGTCGTGACCGTGCGCTCGTGATTGCATTGCTCGATGCAGGTGCCGCGCGTCAATCCATGGCGGAGGAAACGCGCGACCCCATTGCGAGTGCTGAGATCGCGACAGTGCTTGGAGATGGCTACATCGCGCTCGATGAACCGGACACCGCGCTCCTTCTCGCGGATGCTGCGCTTGAGCGCATGCACGCGGCGCTTGGATCAGATCGCACGCACATGAACAGCGCGGCGCTTCTCGCGCTCGGTCGGCTCTACACGCTGCGGGGCGATGCGCTGTCAAGGCGCGAGTGTTTGGAAGACGCGCGAATGAAAATCCTCGTCACAACCGCGGAGTCGCGTGAAGCATGGGACGCTGCGCTTCGTTGCTTTCAGCAGGCCGGGGCGCTATCCGATCCAGCGGCGATTCGTTGCAAGATCCGTTTTTGGGGAAGCGATCGGTACTGGCCACCGGAGTCGACGAACAGAATCTTGGAGGCGGAGATCGTTCGCGATGTCGAGGCACTCGATGAACAGGATCCGATCAAGTGGTTGTTCTATCTCCGTCAAGGTGAGATGAACAATTGGGTGCGAATTCTTGAGCTCTATCCCCTCGCGCTCGCACGCGCGGAGGCAGCGCTCGGAAATCAGCATCCAGTGGTACTCACGGGCCGGCTGCGCCACATGCTCTTCCGCCTCGCGAGCGCGGTGGAATCCCGCCCGCATCCTCGAAGCGGCGCTCCGTCGTTGAGTAACAACGAACTCGCCGCGGTTTGGGATGAAGTTGCGTCTGATGGAAGGCAACTCATTGCAGATGGAACGCAATCTCTTGGAGCCGATCATCTGTTGACACTCTCAGCGCGTTTGTGCACGGCATGTGCAGTTGGGTACGCGTCGGGAGCAAGAGTCGTTGAACCAGACTTCGTCGCATTGCGCGCGGATGTCGCGAGAGTCTTTGGAAGCGACTCGGAGTTTGCGCGGCAGTTGGAGGCTGCTTGGCAGGGAGCGTTGCACGGTCCGATCGCCGGTCGGTGGTGGTAGAGAGGAACTCGGTGCGTTGTCCAAGTTCATGGCGTGCATCGTGAGTTGGTTCGGTTCGCAGAGCCTTTGCGTCATGGTTTCGCCACGAGCGTGTTGTCGCACCGAGCCTGAATTCCGATAAGGCTAGGTATGAAGGACTTGTTTACGTGAATCCGATGCCGATTCGTGAGTAGACGGCACGATCGAAGTACTGGGTTCGCTGCCCAACGCTCTGCGAACTCAAGGACTGCCCGCGACGGTGGAACGGCAACTCGAGGTCATCGGTTTGTGGCAATCGTTCGATGCCCGGCGAAGTTCATCGAGCAGGACGGCTTTGCGAGATCGGACCTCGGTGCACTTGACGAGCGTCCTCCGTAGAGGGTCTTGAGGTGCTCCTGCACTCACGGCTTCTCGGCTCCTGCCGTGCGCATCGCGGAGTGCATCAATGCAGATTTCCCCAATGGTTCAGCAGAATCGCGAGGTCGCGTGTGGGAACCACTCCGTCGCGATCCACGTGAGTTCTGCTCCATCGCACTCGCGGCGGTTCAGGTCTCGCGCCTCTAATTCAGCACGGGACCTCAACGGTCGAGAAGAATCGCGAGGTCTGCGCCGCCGATGACGCCGTCGAGATTGAGGTCGCCATAGACGGCGTCTGCGACACCCCACCTGTCGAGGAGGTCCGCGAGGTCGTCAGCAATGACGAAGCCGTCAAGATTGAAGTCCCCAACCGCCATCTCGCAAGCATCTAACTGCCCATCGTTGTCGAGGTCCGCAGCCCCGGTGTCTACCTCGCACGAATCGTGAATCTGGTTGTAGTTGCAGTCGATCCAACCAAGCGGGTACGCGAGCAGAATCTCACTGTACGGATTCGCGCATTGCGCCGTACTCACGGCCGACGACGCGACGAGCTTCACGGTGAGTGCTCGGTCGGGGAGGAGCAATCCACCGAAGTTTGCCGATGAAAGCGGGAGAGCAATCTCGTCGTGAATCGGAGGGCAGTCGGTTCCACTTTTCACAAAGATGTCTTCCCATGCAAGACCATCGAGGTAGACGGTGAGAAACTCCAGCGGCAGGTTGAGGTCGGCGCGCGCGCGGACAGTGACGCTCACTGTGTCGTCGGCGAGTGGAAGATTCTCAAATGTGTACTCGCGCGTTGTTCCCGCTCCGATGGCACCGAGGTCTCCGGAGTTTCGATACACGGTTGGCGGCGCACAAGTCAGCGCGAGGTTGTGCTCTCCCCCGGCAGAGACATCGCCGACATCCAACTGCCCAACCGGTGGTGTGCTCTGTCCGGAAGCGTTGGATCCCCAACTCACAATCGTGCGGTCGCGCTTGAGCGCGATCGTGTGGCTCGTTCCCGCTGAAACCCTGCGCACACTCGCGAGCCCGTTTGGAACGGTGCATTGACCAGAGGTGTTGAGCCACCATGCCACAACGGTGCCATTGCGCAGACACACGACGGTGTGATTGCCGCCTGCGTCAATGTCGTTGACATCCGCGAGTGCGGCGGGAATGTTGCACTGACCGAAGTCGTTTCTTCCCCAGCACTTGACGGTGCGGTCGCTTTGAAGCAAGACCGTATGGAACGAGCCGGCCGCGATTCGACTTGCATTCCCGAGCCCGGCGGGGACTGTCGATTGACCACTTGAATTGTCTCCCCAGCAAATGACATGCATGCCACCATGGATCGCAGCAGAGTGGAGGTCGCCGCCGTCGACTTCACTCACTGGGAGAATCGCCGCGGGGATCGTGCATTGTCCTGCATTGTTGAGTCCCCAACACTTGATGGTGCGGTTACTTCTGATGGCGATGCTGTGGTACTTTCCGGCGGCAACGCGTATCACATTGAGAAGGTTTGCGGGCACCGTGCATTGACCAACATTGTTCAGCCCCCAGCACACGACTGTGCCGTTCGCCTTGAGGCCGACGGAGTGATATCCACCTGCTGCGAGGCCAAGCACGCCTCCGAGACCGAGAGGAAGGGTCGATTGGTTGTTGACATTGGAGCCCCAGGCATCTGCGGTGATCTCGCCTCGAAGCGAACTTGCGCAGGAGAGCGTCGCAAGAGCCGCGGCGAAAAGTGTGCAGCAGCCTCGTGCCCAAAGTGAGTGTGCGGAGCCATTCGCGTACTGCAGAGCGCGCTCTTGCATCACTCCGCATGAAGATGGTGTATTCACGGTCATCGTCGTAGGCCAGCCTTCCGGGTTGCGGGCATCGAGTCGGGGCATCGCGACAGTCGTCCTCACGCTGTGCGACTTTATTCTGCCACGGGTTCTTGACATTGCGAGCTAGTCTCCGTGCGATTTATGGCAATCGCAAGGGCTCCCGAATCGCGTGGGGCGCAATTGAACGAGTGAATCGATGCGCATCGCTCCGTGTTGGGCGGGCTCCATTGCTGCCGCTTCCTTCTGTGGCCCGCGAGTCTGTTAGGATTTCTTCGGAGCGTGTATGGACTGCACGGTGTCTTATGAAAGCGAAGAGCAGCGGCTCGGTGTTGCGCAAGTTGACCACGGCGATTTCGCTTGCGCTTTCACTCGCTGCGAAGTCGGCGTCGTGCGCTCTTCAGGCATCTGCTGATTCGCGAGGCGACGATCTCGTCGCGCCGCCGATCGCGCTTGCTCGTCTTGCCTCCACGCTCGAAGCGTGCGTTACTCCACCTCCAACGGCTGAGGAGTTGTTGTTGGTATCCGCGCTGCACCGCGAGATGGTGGATTCCTATGGTGCCTCGGGTGTGGGAAGCGGCGGCCAGGCATGGCGTACAGGGAACACGCTCTATGACGAACTGCGCGCTCTGAAGCGCGACCCCACTCGTGCGCAAGCCAAGGAGTTGGTGCGTCTCCAAGTGCAGATGCTCAGTGATGCTGACGCGGCAGAGCGGACGATGTTCGACTCCATTGCTGCCGTCCTCGCCGCGGATGAGTCGGACGAAACGACTCGCACGAAAGTGCTTGCGGAAGTAGCGCGCGCCCGTGTGCTCCGCGAGACGGACCGATTGCTGGCGTCCTTTCCCCTTGGCGAGCCGACTGGCGTGCGCACAGGACTCCGCGACGCGCTTGGACGATTGGGACTCACGAAGGAAGTGCGCACGCAAGTGGATGCGATTCTGAGCGAGCGTGAGTTGTTTCTCGCGCCGGCGTTGCGGCATGAACTTCGCGAGTATCACGCCTTTGTGATCGCTGCCGCCGCCGCGTTTGACGAGCTCTTTGGTGGCGCGCTTCCGCCTGCTGGGGTCATCTTCTCTGAAGACCAGGAGAAATGGCTGCGCGAGAACATGCGTTCGCGTTGTGAGCGAGAAGGGGAAGCGTTTCTCGCGGCTCGACGCGGCGTGCGTTCGCACGAGGATGCGACCGTGCGTCGAATCTGCGCAGTGTTGTCCGCTGAAGAGGCCGTCGAGTTGCAGCTTCGGCTGTCGCCTGCAATCACCGGTTCAAACTATCTCCTTCTTGGCGCGGAAGGTCATGTACGGGACGCGCTCCGCGATCTTCCACTTGGATCGCCTGCGCGAGCGAGTGTCGCAGAGTTTGCGCCTCGCTGGCGCAAGGCCTTGACTGAGAGCATCGAGCGCAGTCTTGATGCTGCGCGCCGACGCGAGGACACCACATTCTGGAGTCCAACTCCCGCGCGGGGCAGCCTGCTGGAACTCCAAAGTCAATACGAGGACTTCGACAGTGGAACGGGTGGCGGGCGTGCGTTGCTTCCGGAACTCGATCGGATTCTCGCTCCAACCGTCATGGCCGCAGGAGGCAAACTTGGGAATCTTCAAGCGACGGACAGGGACAGCAACAACGCATGGCTCCTTGAGCGCCGTTCGATGGGGGCGTGGCGTGAGGAACTCGCGTCAGGCGACCCCGTTGTGGTTTCTTCCGATGATCGAATTGCGCTCATCGACATCGTGTCGTTCAAAGACGAAAAGTTGACGCCGCAACAACTCGCGTCCTTTGGTCTGATTCGGCGGGGAATCGCGAGTCGCCTCGATCGCGCGACGATTGAATCACCGATGCTCGCGAGTGCCCTTGACCTCGCGTGTCGCGACGCGGCATGGATTGCATATGACGCGCGGTGGAGTACGGAGGTGGAGGACGCTGTCGCGGCGTTGACCGACGCTCGACGAACCCTTCGAACTTTCAGCTCGAAGTACTACTGGACGGACGACGAAACTGAGAATTCCTCCAATGATCTCGCGGCACGCACGAAGGCGCTTCAGCACGCACTTGTGCTGCGCGACACTGCTTGGCGCGCCGCTGAGAGCTGCGACGAAGAACTGTTCCACGCGTTGTTGACTTGCGCGAGAGAACTGCCCGAACCAATTCGGCGCGAGATTGAGCTGTCGCGATGCACGCGCGCTATTGAACGCGAGAGTCGCGGATTCGCGAAGGCCAATTCCCTTGGGCGGGGAGTTGACGCGCATCCTGATTGGGTGTCTATCGTGCGCGGCGCGGGACTTGATCCTGACACCCAAACTCGCGTTGAGCGGAGTATTGTTGCGTGCGCGCCTCGCATGAAGTCCGACTCAATTGCGCGTCGTCAGATTGCGTTCGATCTTGCCGCGGCTGCGGATGCGACCTTCCTCGGTCTCCGCGACACCGCGTTCTACCGTCAGAAGCTTCGCTCTTCGTCGGGATACAGCGACGCACAGCGGCGAGCGGCAGTGGCGACTGCGGATTTCGTTGGTGCACTCCTTGACGCCGCGGAAGCACACGAGGACTTGTCCCACGGCGCGGCGCAGCGGGCGCTGCTTGAACACGCATTCGTCCAGTGTCTGTATCGGGAGTGGACGACGGACCCAATCGTCCGCCGAACTGCGGCGCTTGCGCGTCATGCAGCGAAAAGTGAGGAAGAGATCGCGGCAGTTGATCGGGCGCTTGATACATATCTTCGGGCAGACCGAGCGGCGAATGAGCGAGACGCTCGACTCGCGCTCGCGGCAAGTTCCATCGCGCGCACTTCGAACGGCACCATCCTCTTCGCGATGCCCTCACAGGCGGCAGTGGCAGGGAGCGATGAACGGCTCGAAGCACAGATCGCGCGGGAGCGAGCGGATTTGCAAACCGAGTTTGACATCGAACTCCTCAGCATTCTCGACCGTGATCGCTGGGCACTCGTTTCGCCGCCGGACATCTTTGAGTTGAACGGTGTAGGCAGCCGCGACCGCTTGGGTGCGCAGTTTCGATCGGGTGAGTAGTGCCCGATCCTAGTCTCGCGTGCGCGCGGCCCGCGTCGGGGTTCGCTTGGCAGACACAGAGCGGTTGTATGAGTCGGGGAGGAGATATTGCGCCACCTCACGCAAGTTTTTCGCACAAGCACACTCGCAAGTGCTATACTCGCCTCCGGCATCAAGAGTTTCAGACAGCCTCTTGTCTGAACGGCAACCGACGAACAACTGCTCAATCGCAGTGCGCACGGTGCCGAGGCAGCCCCGAAGGGGGAACGATGCGGCTGCACGAATGTTCCTTGTTTTCTAGGAAAATCGTGTGACGCAAAGTGTTTGAGCACCGTCTTGCTCAAACATCGTGGCGCGTGAGCAGTCTGCTCACGCGAACCCTTTCCGAACTGCACATGTTGATGTTCGACACTGCTTGGCGCAGCCGTGCTTGGCTTGCGCTCACCTGCGTGTCGAACCTCATCGTGTGCATTCGGAATGCAGCGAGCTCTCGATGCCATGGATTGTCCCATGGCACACCACACATCGACCGCAACAACGACTTCGACTTCTTCGCCTGCGCCATCCTCTTCGGGCTCCGGAGCGGTTCCAAGCGTTGCAACCCGATTTCTGCGCGAGCTCGGCATCATCGGTGTCGATCGGCTCGATGCCGTCATCCTTGCGGCACTCGCAACCAAGGCACCAATCCTGCTCATTGGGCAACACGGGACGGCGAAGAGTCTTCTCCTCGCGCGCATAGCTGAGGCACTTGGTCTCTCGTTTCGACACTACAACGCGAGCTTGCTGAACTACGACGACCTCGTGGGATATCCACTCCCCGACGCTGACGGTTCGCTGAAATTCGTGCAGACCCCGGCGAGCATCTGGGACGCGCAGGCTGTATTTCTCGATGAAATCTCGCGCTGCCGTCCGGAACTGCAAAACAAGTGCTTCCCGATCATTCACGAAAAGTGCGTGCAGGGCATTCCGCTCTCGAAGTTGGAGTATCGCTGGGCCGCGATGAATCCGCCGGCGAGTGATTCGAGTAGCGGCCAGGAGGGAACGGAGTACTTCGGCAGCGAAGCGCTCGATGTCGCGCTCGCGGATCGCTTTCCATTCGTGATCGAAATGCCGAATTGGCGCACATTCAGTGAAGCGGATCGCCTCGCGATCATTGGGAGTCGCATCACCCCCATTCCGGTCGCGACGCGATGCGCGATCAGTGCGTTGGTGACGCTCGTTCGAGAGCGCGTTGCCGCTGTTGTTGCCGCGTTTGACCCTTGGGTCTGTGACTATGTCCAACACCTCTCGACGGAGTTAGCGAGTCTCAATCTCCATCTGTCCGCTCGGCGCGGCGTGATGCTCCATGATGCGGTGCTGAGTGTGCACGCGGCGCGTTGGACGCTTGGCGCACAATTCAATATGGAGGAAAGTGCGTGGATCGCGTTCAAACACTCGATTCCAGATCGCGCCCGGGGAGCGGCGATCGATGAGGGCAAGCTGCAATTGCTGCACCGTCGGGTCTGCGGGCTAGTCACCCTCGACCGCGCTGACCCGCGGCGCCTCCTCGGGCAAGAGTCCGATCCTGTAAGCCGAGCATTCCTCGCGCTCGAATTGGACTCACTTGCTGGGCACGAACTCTCAGCGTATGTCGCGGATGCGCTCGCGTCATGTGAACTTGGAGCGCGTCACCTTCTCGCGGCCGCGATCGTCGAACATCCGTCGATGGCGCGCGTGCACCCCGCCGTCGCCGAGCAAATCGGGACCTTAGTCGGTGAGATCGAGGTGAGTTGTTCAGTCGACGAAGTCGTGCGTGGGAATGTGACTCGCATCGGAGCCTTCAATGAGATCATCGAAGCAACGAGCGCGCCAAGTGGTCCGCGGGCGGTCATGCTTCCGCTTCAGAACCTCCTCCTCAGGTTGTGGAGTAGTGGTCAGTGTGCTTCGGAAAAGGCAGTGGGGCGTTTGGTGTCGGACTACGAATCGATGTCGCAGCGGCTCTTGGAGAGGAAGACGCATGCGTGATGAACACGTCCCCATTGGAAGCGTGCTGCTTCACAACATGCATTGCGGTGTGAAGACCGTCAAGGCTCAAGGAATTGGCGTTCGCGAGGGACGACTCGTGCAAGGCGCGGAATGGTTGAAGTGGGAGTGCGCGAGCAACAACTTCACCACCTCACGCTCGCGATACCTCGAACAACTCTTGGAACTCTGCAAAGCGTTCTCGTTGCGCTCAGTGACTACCGCAGGAGAATTCTGCGAAGCGCTCCAAATGGCACCGGAGGACCTCTCGCTTGTGAACGCGCTGCCGCTGATCGCCCCAGTCTCAGCGTGCGAAATCGTGACCGAGATCGCAGAGGGAGGGCGACATGACTATCACCGCACCTTTCCGGTTCTCGCGCGATGCACCGACAAAGTATTCATTCGTTCGCAAACCCCTGTGTACTCACCGCGGCGACTCGGTCGGGAAGTGTCGCTTGCGCTCCCTCGCGATTGGAAAATCAAGGAGAAGTCAACATGAATCAGATAGCAGTAGGAAGTCCATCTCATCCATGCGTGCCGCGGAACTCTGAGTTGATTGAGCAAGTGCTGCAGTCCGTACCGGCGGTTCACTATGGAGTCTCGGCGATGCTTCGTCTCCTCTCCATCGAGGAGTCGACCGAGATTCCAACGGCGTGCGTGTCCTGTGGCGAATACTCGACGCTTCGCATCAATCCAGAATTCTGTGCGCGGCATGCGGCGACGAAAGAAAAGATGATGATGCTTGTGCTGCACGAACTGCACCACATCGTGCTTGGGCATACGCGCTTGTTCCCGAGAGCCACCAAGCTCGACAACATTGTGTTTGACGCCGTAATCAACGCGATGCTCTGTCACGCGAATCCGGCGCCCGCGTACACGGCGATGTTTCGCGATCTTTATGACGAACACGACGCGCTGCAGTGTCTTTTGCGCCCAGCGTCTGGTTGGGTGATTTCGGGAGAACTCATCGCGCCCCCCGGGTTGCGCGGTTACCCGGAGCTCGCGCAGCTGCATAAGAAGTTGTACTCCGTTGGTTGCACGTATGGAGAGTTGCGCGATGCGGTCGAGCGCGCTGCACTTGATCGGGAGATGGATCTGGGATTGCTTTTAGGGAACCATGACGATCCGGGCGCGTCGCTCCTTGAGGACGCGCCCGCACTGACGGAGCTTGTGCAATCGATCGTCGACCGTTTGCCTTGCGACACCCGTTTGTTTGGAAGATCCATCGGCGAACTGCTGCGCGCGGTACGAGTGGTGGTGAAGCCGACGAAGCGCGGCATCTTGCGCGCCCTACTGCGCAAGATTGGTCGATTGGAGGTGGGCGGGCGAGTCCGGCGTCGTTCGGTTGCGCTCCGCGACTACGAGTCGCCGATTCCCCGCATCGATCGGCGAGGCTGTGTCCTGCGCGCGCTCGGCAGTCGGCCTTTGCATTTCACGCATTCGCAGCTGCGGGCGGCGACGATTGGTGACGGTGGGAAGGTCCATGTGTACTTCGATGTGTCAGGCAGCATGCAGAACATCATCGCGCCCTTGTGCGCAGCAATCGCGGACTGCGCGGAGTGTGTGCACCCGAGGGTCCATCTGTTCTCCACGGAGGTTGCTGATGTGACACTGGGTGCTCTTCGCGCGGGCGCGTTGCAATCCACCGGGGGAACTTGCATCGCGTGCGTCGCAGAGCATGTGAAAGCGCACGGGATCAAACGGGCAGTCATTGTGACGGATGGACTTGTCGGCGCGCTCGGGAATGACCTCTCGGCCGTGATGCAAGGGGTAACGCTTGGCATCGCGATGCCTGAGCAAGGCTCAGCGCGCACGGACCTTGAGCCTTATGGAGATGAGTGGACCATGATTCCGGAGGATGCACTATGAGACATGAGCATGACGATTGGACACTTCGAACGGCCGAGTGGGTCTTGCCGGGTCATCCTGACAAACTGAGCGACGCGATTGCGGATTCCATTGTGCAAGCGGCGTGGCGCAAGGATCCACGCGCGCTTGTGGGCATTGAAGTCGCGCTCGTCCGCAAGAGCGTGTTCCTGACGGGACGCATCGCAGGTGCCAACACCGAACAGCTTTGCGTTGAGTCGTTGGTGCACAATGTCTTTGCGAGTGCTGGGTACAGCGAGAAATCGGCATTGAGGGTGAGTGACCTCCATGTCGTCACCGATCTGTGTCGAGGTCCGCTTGAAGGCAATGAGTCCGAGTTGCGGGCAAGTTCGGACGATCAGTCGATCGTGACGGGATATGCGTGTAGTTCACCTGGAACGAGCTGCCTTCCTGTGGAACACGCGCTTGCTCGACATCTTGCGAAGGCGCTGCACGCGTTCGTTCGAACTGATTCGTCCAGCTTCGGGCAGGATGGGAAGGTGATCGTCTTTGTCCGTGAGTCGCCTGATGCACGGCGTTGGGAACTTGACGCGCTGTCTGTTTCGGTCGAGCAACTCGGGGAAGCGTGTTCGACGGGAGGCGCGTATCAACTGCGCGTCGCAATGCAGCGCGCGCTCGATGTGTTTGCGCAGCGGGTTCCTGGCTTCTCACATGCTCCAAGTGTCCCGATGCACGTCAATGGCAATGGTTGGACGGGAGTCGGCGGGCCGATGAGTGACAATGGACTCTCGGGGAAAAAACTCGTCGTGGACTTCTATGGACCGCGGGTCCCGATCGGTGGTGGCGCGATGAGCGGAAAGGACTTTTGGAAAGTCGATCGCGCAGGTCCGTTGATCGCGCGTGAACTTGCCGTGAAAGCAATTGAACGGCATGGGTGCAGAGAGGCATTCGTGACACTCGGGATCTGCCCTGGTGAGACTCTGTTTCGAGTTGTACGAATCGAAGCGGAGAACCGCATCCGGCTCGACGCGCGTCAACTCGCCGCGAGCGTTGATCTCCGACTCGCAAGCCGCGCGCGTTGGCTTGAAGGAAAGGACCTCGTGGAAGTCGCGCGCTGGGGGCATTGGACAGAAGAGAGCAAACTGAAGGAGTACGACGGAGATCGCACGACGATGAGGCAGCTCTCGACCTCGCCAGTGGCGATGTAAGGGGGCGTGCTCGCGTGGCATGCGGCTCAATGAGTTGGCACACGACCCCAGCGACGCGTTTGAGATCAAGGCATCGCGTTGCATCACGCCATCAGTGCGTAGGGCAGCCGATGATTGTTTGCGGACGCGTGGAAGCGCCCGCCTCGCCAGGCCCGGGCAGCGACTGCGAGCGGCATGCGGCGCGGGAAGATTTTTGGGTTAGAGAACCTCTGCCCGGAGCCCCGCCTGCGTGGCGAGACGCGCACCCATTCGTAGATCGATTTCTTCGCTGTCGTAGAACGCAAACACGACACGGAGTGAGTGCTCCTTCGCTTGGGTGCGATCAAACCCGCTCATTCGTTTGATCTGCGGACTGGAGCGCGAGAGGATCAAGAGTGGTCAAGAGATGATTCTGGCTCGCTATGCTGTCAATATGGATGATCCGAGCTATTCGCACCCAAGCAATGATCGTTGCGACGCCGCGATGCTCGAGATACTGCGCGGCCGGTCGGCGCGCGCCAAGCTTCTCTCGCTCGATGCGTTCTGGGGTTCGGCTGTCGTGCTCGTGCGCGCTGGCGTGGTGTCCCAGCATCCCGAATGGTCGGAGGCGCTGGTTACCGCTGAGACAGCGCGGCGCATGGCAGGTCAGTGGGAGCAGCGTGAAGGGGAGTAATGGAACTCACGGAACTCTTGCAAATTGTGGGTGAGCATCTCGACCGCGTCGGCTGCGAGCGATTCGTGACGGGATCGGTCGCCTCGACAGTCTTCGGTGAACCGCGGTTCACGAATGACATTGACATCGTTGTTCGAATGGATGAGCAAACTGCATCGGAATTCGCGAAGTCATTCAGCGGTGACGAGTGGTATGTGAGCGTCGAAGCCGCAGTCGCATCCGCGAGAGCGCGCGGGATGTTCAATGTGATTCATGTGTCTTCCGGATTGAAGGCAGACATCATCATCTCGCGTGGCACCGAGCACGACGAAGCGCGATTCGCACGAGTACGGCGAATCGAGATGCCTAGTGGCAGACAGGAGCCGTTCGCGTCCCCGGAGGATGTGATACTCAAGAAACTCGAGTTCTTTCGTGAAGGCCGTTCATCGAAACACCTCCGCGACATCCGCTCCATGATTGCTGTCCAAGGCGTTGCGTCGCTGGATTGGCAATATCTCGAGGAGTGGGCGCAGCGGCTTGGGATTTCGGCGGAACTCCTTCATGTCCGTGGTCTGCAGTAGCCATCGACGAAGTCGCGTGGGGAGGCGCTCCCGCTCGCTTGAGCCTTGCGATCAAGAAAGCGACGCACTCGCGCCTCAACGCATCAGGGAAGCGGCCCCCAGCGGTCGAGAAGGATCGCGAGGTCGGCGCCTCCGATCGCGCCGTCGTTGTTGAGGTCTCCGTAGGGTGGGTTGGGGAAGCCCCACAGACTCAGGAGATCCGCAAGGTCGGCTGCGCTGATTGCGCCATCAAGGTCAAAGTCGCCGAGTGCGATCTCACAGGTGTCGAGTCGGCCGTCGGCATCTTTGTCTTGCGCGCCCTCCGCGATTTCGCAGGCGTCGAGTTCGCCGTTGCTGTTGCAGTCTGCGTCAGGCGGGGTCAATTCGCACGCGTCGAGCGTTCCACTGTGATCGCAATCGAGTGCAGGGTTGCTCGCGATTTCGCAAGTATCGAGCAGTGCGTTGGCATTGCAATCAAGTGCTGGGTTCGTGGCGATTTCATAGGAGTCTGGCTGCGAGTTGTTGTTGCAGTCGACCTGACAGGAATCCGGAATCCCATTGGCGTCGATGTCAGTGCTCGTGCCAGACGCGATGTCACAGGAATCCGGAATCGAGTTTGTGTTGCAATCGGGTGAACTGCCGTTCGCGACCTCGCACGCGTCGGGTATTGCATTCGCATTGCAGTCGAGGGCGGTACCTCTCGCAATGTCGCAGGAGTCGATCTTGCCGTTGTTGTTGCAGTCGGGTGCCATGCCTTGCGAAAGCTCGTAGCTGTCGGGGAGATCGTTGCTGTTGCAGTCGAACTCACACTCGTCTGGCGTGCCATCGGTGTTGATGTCGAAGGAGTCGCCGGTCGTGATATCGCAGTCATCAGGCACGCCGTTGCTGTTGCAATCGTTCGACGGATTTAAGGCCTCGCACGAGTCTTCAACTCCGTTGCTGTTGCAGTCGACGGCCACCGATTCGTAGTTCAGGGCGATTTCGCAGTAGCCGTCGACACATTGCGATGCGTTGACACCTGAGGGCGCTTCAAGTCGCACAAGGAGCGTGCCTGTTGGTGCAATCATCGCGTTGAACTGCTTGGCGGTGAGACTTAGGACGATCTCATCGGGAGTAGCTGGGCAGTCGTTGCCAGAGTCGACAAAGATCGTGCTGTACGCCCCGCCGTTCAGTCGAACGGTAAGAAACTCCGTTGCGAGATTGAGGTCCGCGCGCGAGCGGATGGTGAGATCGACAGAGCCCGCAGCGGAGGCGAGGCTGTCGAACGCAAACTCGCGCGGCGAACCGGATCCAACCGCGCCGAGGTTGCCTGAAGTGCGGGAGGTCGTCGGAGTAGTGCAGACGAGGGCGACGGTGTGGAAGAATCCCGCATCCAGAACCGTTACGGTTCCAAGTGGCTGCGGGGGAGTCCCTTGCCCATACTGATTGTCTCCCCACGACGCGATCGTGCCATTACTACGAAGCGCGACGGTGTGGAAGCCGCTCGCGGCTATACGAACAATGTCTTCACCGGGTGGCGGAGCATTACATTGGCCGTACTCGTTGGAGCCCCAGCAATGAATCTCTCCGTTCAGTCCGAGCGCAACGCTGTGAAAGTGACCCGCAGCGACCGTTTTGGAGAGCCCGACCCCAGGCGGAGCCGCGGACTGTCCGTAGTAGTTGTAGCCCCAACACGCGACGATTCCATTGTGCAACACGACCATTGTGTGACCACCACCGGCCGCGATGGCTGACACGCTCTGAACCATCTTTGGGATATCGCACTGGCCGAGCGTGTTACCGCCCCAACACACGATGGCGGTGTCATTCTTGAGCGCGACTATGTGCGAACCACCGGCGCTGATTTGCGCGACACTTGCGAGTCCTGCAGGGATGTCACATTGGCCCTCTGAATTGTTACCCCAACACATCACGCTGCCATCAGCGCGCAACGCAGCAGTATGCGCCTGGCTCGCTGAAACTTCGATGATTCCGAAAACCCTTTCGGGCACATCACACTGTCCGTAGTGATTGAGCCCCCAGCAAACTACCGTTCCGTCCTGTCGAAGCGCGACGGTATGGTTTCCGCCACCAGCAATGCGTACGACTTCCGTGAGCCCGATTGGTGGATCGCATTGTCCAAGTGCTTGTCCCCAACACACGACTTGTGTATCCGCGTGAACCGGGCTCGCGCTCAACAGCGCAACGGCGCAGAAGGTTGCTCTTAGAAGTGCCGCGCGTGCTGATCTCGCGCAACCATCAGTTTGATTTCGAGTATCGCCACCGCACCGCACCGCACCGCACCGAACCGCACCGCACCGCACCGCACCGCGCCGTGCGAGAGCACGCTGACATCCAGTTCCACACACGCGACTTGAGTCCTCGATGCATCGTCATCCACCTCTCGTGTTCGCTGTTCACCTCATCCAGTCCATCACCGCCACCATCGCCGCTGCCATTCAACGCTGTGCGAGGCCGCACGCGCGAATTGGCATTCTGCCACAGTCGCGCGTTTAGCCATGGGTGAGTTTCCAGATTCAGACAAAATGTGTGGAAAGGCGCGATTCGTGCGGCAGTTACCTCGTGCTTAGTAGGGAGCGCCAAATGACGAGGCGCCGAGGCTCTGCGTTATCGTGCTCAAGCGCTGACCCGCTCGCAGCGTCGGCGCGTTGGATTCTACGACTGGCGGAGCCTTTCTCACCGTTCGAGGCGCATGCTCAAGACGACTCAAGACAACACGCTTTGGCTCGTGAGCCAGACCGATCACAGCCATCTCGCGGGCTACTTCGCCGCGCATTGGGGGAATCGCGAGTTCGCACGACCGGGCCACTACCTCTCGCCGACTCCAGTCATCGACTCCGAGCGGCTTCGCGCCGAGTGCGTGCTCGCAATCGCCGAGCATGACAACGGTTGGTGGGAGTGGGAGGCGACGCCAGAACTGTCGATCGATGACGGGTATCCCGCCGGCCTCGTTGAGGCGCTTCAGAACCAGCAGGCGTCGATGCAACGATTTCGGCTTGGACTCTCGCGATTTCCCTCGCATCCGCTTCTGCGACTCTTGATCAGTAGTCACGGCTACTTGTTCTACGCTCCTCGCGCGCTTGAGAAGTCGGACCCAGCTTTCACGCACCCGCTCTACTGGAAGTCGATTCCCGATAAGTTCGCGTCGAGCAGCCTTGAAGGGACGCTCGCATTCATGAAGGAACTTGAACTCGTTCAAGTGCGCTGCATCGAACTTCTCAAGCGCGATTCCCATACCGCCGCATGGGCCGTTCCTGAAACTCTTCAACCGTTGCAACGACTGATGCAATTGTGTGATGGGATTTCGCTCTGGCTCTGTTCTGCACTCATGCCGCCTGCGGCAGGAATCGCGCGCGGCATAGGCGACGACGCATTTGAGTTGCACCAAGTGCCTCGTCGTGCCTGGAACGATCGACAGACCATCAAGGTCACGCCAATGGGAGGTCGCCGCGTGCGCTTTGATCCTTATCCGTTTGATGTCGAGCCACTTCCGGTGATGCTTCCCGCGCGCACGGTGCAACTTCCGGCCAAGTGCCCATCGCACTTCTACGCTTCGTGGCACGCATTGCAGAAGGAAATGATCGAGTTCACTTTTGTGGCTTGAACCGCGGGCGAATGAGTCGCTCGGAACCTAGCCTTTACTCGATGTCCGTGTCCTTCAACAGCTCGCGTGTCGCGGGGAGACTCTTGAAGTAGTCGAGCAGTGCGCGTCCGCCGTCGCTCCCCTCCGGCAGAGGAGCTCGGTTTCGCAGGGATTGCCGTGATGGTCGTAGCGTCACTTGTGGAAGGCGCAACGAAGCGAGAAGCGAATCTGTCGAGGCTTGCCAGTCTGGAGTGAGCGAGACCTTCAAGATGCTTGGATGATTGGTTGAACAGTAGGAGAGGAATGCCCAATGCCGCATCTCAGGATCTGTGGTTGCGTCGCAGATGGCCTTCACGACCAATCCGAGCTCGCTGAGCGAAGTGGAATCAAAGTGGTGGTCGCTGAACCGTATGTCGAGTTGGGGATTTCCCGTCGACGCTACTCCGCATGTTGGGCAGGCACAGAACGCTCCGAACTTCATCTCGCCACATCGCAAACACAATGCCATCGTCATCGTTCATCCTCCGATTGTGAAGTCGTTCCTTGAGGCGATCAAAGCCCGCGCCGCATCGCGTAGGTCAATCTCGATCCCTCGTTCTGCGTGGAGTGTAGGCATGCAAGAGCGCTGCGTCGATTCCAGCCAATTCAGCCGTGATGCCATTGAACCCGTTGCGACGATTCGCGGATCAGTGACGCACCTATGCTTCAAGCGACCGTCTTACGCAACGCGCGATACACCTCAATTCCTTCGGAGTACCACCTATGACAACGAAACTGAAACTGGCGAAGTCTTGTTGGTTCGGCATAGCTTCCATGATCATGCTTGGGGCATGTAATGCGATGCATAACGCTCCAACTGTAAGCGCTGTCGGTCATTACGCATTGGTGTCTGTTGACGGGAAGCCCGTCCCAGCAGATGTCTCACATGATGGCGCAAAGCTCGAGGTGCGATCGGGGAGTTTCACGATCGATGCCGATGGGACATGTCGAACAACGACCGTGTTCGTGCCGCCCACGGGCAGAGAGGTTGCACGCGAAGTCAGTGCAACTTACACGCAGGAAGGTGCGACGCTGACGATGCGATGGAAGGGTGCGGGGATGACGATTGGCAGTGTGGAGGGATCGACCTTCACGATGAATAACGAGGGAATGTTGTTCGTCTATACGAAGTAGCGGGTCCACGCGCCTCTGGCACTGCGCGCGCGCATCGCAGGCGATATGTTGATCACATGAACAAGTTCACTGCGTCGATGTGTGTGAGTCTGCTTCTGGCTTCGAACTCGGTGGAGTGCGGACTCGCAGCATCGCCTGCGGATGAGCGAGAGGAGTTATCCCGGTGGGTTGCCAACCGCGACGAACGCATGGCGTGGTGGCGGGATGCCCGATTCGGCATGTTTATTCACTGGGGGCTCTACTCTGGGGCGGGAGGAAGTTGGAACGGCAAGATCTACCCGCAGCACTACGCTGAGTGGATTCAACATTGGGCGGCCGTTCCATGCGACGAATACGCGAGGACGATGAAGCCGCTCTTCACGCCTGATGTTGGCGCGACGGACGCGATCGCAGATCTCGCGAAGTCGGCGGGCATGCGCTACGCGATCATGACCTCGAAGCATCATGATGGGTTTACGCTCTTCAATTCGCGCGAACCGTACTCGCTTGCGAATCCGATCACCCAATGCACGAACATCTCGCCGAATGGTCGCGATCTCGCGCGCGAGTTTGCGGAATCGATGCGCTCGCGCGGTGTGCGGCCGGGGTTCTACTATTCCCTTCTCGATTGGCAGCACCCTGATGCATATCCGATGGCGTTGCCCGCGTACCCAAAGACGGATCGCAAGCGAGAACATGCAACATACATCGCCTATGTTCGGGGTCATGTGAATGAACTTCTTTCGAACTACGGACCGCTGTGCACGATCTGGTTTGACTACTCCGATCATGAACGCCAAGGGGAAGCGTGGGGGGCGACGCAGTTGCTTGAGACGCTTCGCACGAAGCAGCCAAGCATCGTCGTGAACAACCGACTTTTTCAGGGGCTGGAGAACAAGAATGGCGACTACGGCACGCCTGAAAAGTATGTGCCTCCGACGGGACTTCCGGGGATGGATTGGGAAGTCAATCACACGCTGAACGAGTCCTATGGATTCAGCGCGCATGACAAGGGTTGGAAGGACACTGCAACGGTCGTCCAGCTCCTTTGTGATGTCGTGTCGAAGGGAGGCAACCTTCTGCTCAACATTGGACCGGATGCGCATGGAAATGTTCCTGAAGCGGCCGCTGAGAGACTTCGGGGTGTTGGCGATTGGATGAGTGTGAACGCTGAAGCGATCTACGGCACGACGGCGAGTCCTTTCGCGCGTTTGCCGTGGGGTCGCGCAACGCAGAAGCCCGGGACGCTGTACCTCATGGTGTTTGAGTGGCCAACCGATGGACTGCTCTATGTTCCGATGCGCGGTGGAGTGAAGTCCGCGCGGCTGCTCGGTCGTGACGACGAAGTCCTGTTCACCGCCGCGACGAAGGGGCGAGAGCGCCTCGAAGTGCAACTTCCTGCGCGTACGAGTGACTTTGGTTGTTCGATTGTCAAACTCGAACTTGAGAGCGAGGTATCGCCGCTTGCGCCGATGGTCTTCCCGACGCGTGATGGAGTCGCGGTGCTTGGGCCGCACGATGCGACGATCACAGGTCCATCGCTTCGCATTGAACAAGTCGGCGCGGTCGAAGATGTGCAGTACAACCTCGGCTACTGGCTTGATCCAAGTGCGACCGCCAGTTTTCCGATTGGCATCGACGCAAGTCAGGCAGGGGAGTACTCCGTAGAGGTTGAAGTTGCGTGCGCCGTCGCTTCCGCTGGTGCGAAGGTGCAGCTCGAAGCACCTGCGGGAAACATGGAGTTCACGGTGCCGCCAACTGGAGGCTGGCAGAGATATCAGGTCCTCTCGCTTGGACACCTGAAACTAGGCGCTGGCGCGCACTCGCTCGTGTTACGCGCATCGACGAAACCTGGCGAGGCTGTCGCGAATGTGCGGTCGGTCACATTGCGAGCCATGAAGCGGTAGGGATTGCGGCGACCTTGGTCTAGTTTCGATTCTGCGACGCAGCATGCGCGACACATTGGAGGTATGAGCATGGTTCATCGTTGGATCGTCGCCATCTGTTCGTTGGCGATGGCGCTGAGTGTTCACGCAGGTGAAGCGCGGCCGCAGAATCTCGTGGCCATCGTGACCGATGATCAGGCGCTTTGGACGCTCGGCTGCTATGGCGGTCGAGAGTTGCCGACGCCAAACATCGATCGCCTCGCCGCGCAGGGTGTTCGGTTCACACACGCGTTTGTTCACACGCCAGTCTGTTCGCCAAGCCGCGCCGCCTATCTGACGGGGCGCTTGGGCACGGAAGTTGGTTTCACGGACTGGCTGACTCCGGAGCAGGCCAAGACGAAGGGCATCGCGCGCGCGGTGCCGACTTGGCCGTCTGTGCTTCAGAGGCGCGGTTACACGACGGCACTCATCGGGAAATGGCATTTGGGAGAGCGGGGCGAGTCGCTCCCTTGGAACAACGGTTTCACGAGATTCGTCGGCAATCTGTCGGGTGGCTGGAGCACGAAGAAGATTGACTTCATCAACGAGAAGGGAGAGCGGCATTCGTCGGACGGATTCTCCGTTGAAGTGTGCACGGACCTTGCGATGAAGTTCATCGATGA
>SXGU01191258.1_pt1 | contig 52538 bp, 47 predicted proteins | sample 3174531 | NCBI WGS metagenome assembly SXGU01 (sample SAMN11356863, study PRJNA531348) | freshwater metagenome | isolation source: freshwater sample F1-140 | place: China: Fuxian Lake, Yuxi | collected 2017-12-25 | reverse complement strand
TACATCCACCCCACCTGCGGCTTGTTCGGAGTATCCGCCCTTCAGCAGCGCGGGGATACCGCACGCAAACTCGATGTTCTCCAAGCCACGTGCCAACTCGCCCATTGCATCCGCTGGAACCTTGCCGTGCTCGAGCGAAACGATGTTGGCGATTTCCTTGCGGTTGGCATCCACCAACTCGCGCATACGGAACATGATCTCTGCGCGGCGTGACAACGATGTGGATCGCCACGCCGGGAACGCCGCCTTGGATGCCGCGACCACTGCGTCGAGTTCGGCAACGCTGGCGAAGTCCACCGCCGCTTGCTGCTCACCCGTGGCGGGGTTGAACACCACACCAGATTTTCCGGAGGTGCCGAGCACCACCTTGTTGTTGACCCAATGACCGATGCGATTCACGTACTGCTCCTTTGACTTCGTTGACCCGATTGGTTTAGTGCAGGTACTGGCTCAAGCCTCGCTTGATGTACTTGCCGTGACCCTTGCGACCGTGGAACTTGTCGTTCTCGATAACGACCATTCCTCGTGACAACACGGTGTCGACCTTTCCGTCGATTTCGGTGCCTTCCCACGACGAGTGGTCCATGTTCATGTGGTGCTTGTCGTTGATACCGATCTTGGTCTTCTTGTTTGGATCCCACACCAAGATGTCTGCATCCGACCCAGGGGCGATGATGCCCTTTTGCGGATACATACCGAACATTCGCGCCGGTGTGGTGGAGCAGGTTTCCACCCAACGCTCGAGCGAGATCTCCCCGAGCACCACACCTTGATAGATCAACTCCATGCGGTGCTCCACACCGCCCATGCCGTTGGGGATCTTGGAGAAGTTGCCGAGACCCAGTTCCTTCTGGTCCTTCATGCAGAACGGGCAATGGTCGGTGGACACGATTGCCAACTCGTTCATCCGCAAACCTTTCCAGAGATCGGCGTGGTGATCGTGATGATCATGCTTCGAGCGAATCGGGGGTGAGCACACGAACTTGGCACCTTCGAATCCGGGGCGGGCCAGGTGGTCTTCCAACGTCATGTAGAGGTATTGCGGGCACGTCTCGGCAAACACGTTGAGGCCCTCGTGTTGCGCTGCCGCAACTTCGTTGAGTGCATCCGACGCCGACATGTGCACGATGTACAACGGCACGTTGCCGGCCACTTTGGAGAGCACGATGGCGCGGTGCGTTGCTTCACCTTCGAGCAAGCTCGGGCGTGAATAGGAGTGGTACTTGGGATCGGTTTCGCCGCGCGCCAGATACTGCTGAACGAGTACGTCGATGGCGATGCCATTTTCGGCATGCATCATGATCATCGCGCCGTTCTCCGCGGCCGTCTGCATCGCGCGAAGAATCTGGCCGTCGTCGCTGTAGAACACACCCGGGTAGGCCATGAACAACTTGAAGCTGGTGACGCCCTCGTGGTCGACCAGATACGTCATGTCCTTCAGGGCCTGGTCATCGATGCCACCAATGATTTGATGGAACGCGTAGTCCACGGCGCAATTGCCACCGGCCTTGCGGTGCCATTCCGCCAAGCCCAACTGCACGTTCTCGTTGTAGCGCTGCAGCGCCATGTCCACGATGGTGGTCACACCACCCCATGCAGCTGCAATGGTTCCGGTTTCGAAGGTGTCAACTGCTGCGGTTCCACCGAACGGCAACTCCATGTGCGTGTGCACATCGATGCCGCCAGGCACCACGTACTTACCCTTGGCATCGATCACCTTGTCGGCAGTAACGCCCATGGCGTCGGCCTGACCACGTGCGTACAACGCGACGATGATCTCACCGTCGATCAATACGTCTTGTTCGTGACGCCCCGTGGGGCTGATGACGGTGCCGTTCTTGATGAGCGTGCGGGCCATGTTGATGTCTCCTTATCGTCGAACGAGTTCCGGGTAGGCGTCGGGCCGACGATCGCGGTAGAACGCCCAGCGGTCGCGCACCATCTTGATCTTGTCCATATCCAAGTCACGAACGATGAGTTCCGGCTTGTACGGGTCGCCAACTTCACCCACGAATTTGCCTTCGGGGTCGACGAAGTAACTCTGGCCATAGAAGTCGTCGTCGCCGTACTCACTCTCGATGCCGACGCGATTGATCGCACCGACGTAGTACATGTTGGCAACGGCCGACGCTGGCTGCTCGAGACGCCAGATGTATTCCGACAATCCACGGCTGGTTGCCGACGGATTGAACACGATCTCTGCACCATTGAGTCCGAGTGCTCGCCAACCTTCTGGGAAGTGTCGGTCGTAACAGATGTACACGCCAACTTTGCCGACGGCAGTTTCGAAGACGGGATAGCCATCGGTGCCTGGCGTGAAGTAAAACTTCTCCCAGAAACCCTTCACTTGCGGGATGTGCTGTTTGCGGTACTTGCCCAGATAGCGGCCGTCGGCGTCGATCACCGCGGCGGTGTTGTAATACAAGCCCGGCTGCACGACTTCGTACATCGGAAGCACCAGGACCATTCCCAACTCCTTGGCGAGGCTCTGGAAGCGCTTCGTGGTGGGGCCATCGGGGATGTACTCGGTGTAGTCGTAGTACTTGGCGTCCTGTACTTGGCAGAAGTACGGGCCGTAGAACAACTCCTGGAAGCACATGATCTGGGCACCCTGCTTGGCTGCGTCGCGGGCGGCAACCTCGTGCTTGTCGATCATCTTGTCCTTGCTGCCTGGCCAATCGGTCTGCAACAGCGCTGCTTTGACTATGCGGCTCATGCCGTATTCCCCCTATCGCTTGTCAACCCTCCAAGGTAGTGGCGCATCAACACGCACCGCACTTCGCTGGTGGCTCCACACCTCGGTAATGCATGGCACCAGAAGTCCCGCCTCGCCGACACATCACTCCTCTTACTACCGTTGCGGACATGGTCCAATCCACTCGCCCACCATTCGGTGGATCAATCGGGAAGACCTTCGACGACTCCACTCCATGGTGGCCCGACCTCCCGTCGGCCCAGCCAGGATCACCCAACATCGTCGTGGTGTTGCTCGATGATGTGGGCTTTGCCCAGTTCGGTTGCTACGGCAGCGACATTGCGACTCCGACGTTTGATGCGTTGGCCGCCGGCGGCCTTCGATACAGCAACTTCCACACCACTGCGTTGTGCTCACCGACTCGCGCTGCACTGCTGACTGGACGCAACCACCACTCCAACGGAATGGGTCGCATCGCAAACATCACGTCCGGATTTCCCGGATACAACGCCGAGATGTCGCACGAGGATGGAATGATCTCGGAAATTCTCGTGCGAAACGGATACTCCACCTTCGCCGTGGGCAAGTGGCATCTCACACCACCGCACGAGCAGCAAATGGGAGCACCGCGTGGTCGCTGGCCGTTGGGACGCGGCTTCGAGCGCTACTACGGATTCCTCGACGGGGAGACGGATCAGTACTACCCCGACCTCGTGTACGACAACCATCAAGTTGATCCGCCACGATCACCGGAGGAGGGATACCACCTCACCGAGGACATGGCCGACAAAGCAGTGCTCTTCATCAACGACGCGCGCGCGGCGAATCCCAACAAACCCTTCTTCCTCTGGTTTGCACCGGGGGCCTGTCACTCTCCTCATCAGGCGCCGAAGGAATTCATCGATGCCTACGGCGGACAATTCGACAAGGGTTGGGACGCGTGGCGCGAAGACGTATTCGCACGCCAGCTCGCGGCCGGACTCATGCCGGAAGGTACGCAGTTAAGCGATCGTCCACATTGGATTCCGGCGTGGGATTCGCTCAATGCGGACGAGCGTCGCCTGTACTCACGAATGATGGAGGTGTTCGCTGGTTTCCTGACCCATACCGATGCCCAAGTAGGACGCATCGTCGACCATGTGAAGTCACTCGGTGAATTCGACAACACCATCTTCGTCATCATGAGCGACAACGGCGCATCCGCGGAGGGTGGACCGAAGGGTTCCTACAACGAAGTGTTCTTCTTCAACTTCATTCCCGAGAGTCTCGAAGAAAACTTGAAGCGAATCGATTTGCTCGGTACGCCAGACGCACACAACCACTACCCGTGGGGCTGGGCATGGGCGGGAAACACACCCTTCAAGCGCTGGAAACGCGAAACCCACGAGGGCGGTGTCACGGATCCACTCATCGTGCATTGGCCGAAGGGAATCTCAGCACGCGGCGAAGTGCGTCACCAATACACCCACGCCGTGGATCTCATGCCAACTCTCTTGGATGTTCTGAAGATCGCACCACCGCACGAGATTGCGGGTGTCCCGCAGTCTCCGATTGAGGGCGTGAGTTTTGCCCACACGCTTGCAAAGGCCGATGTTCCCTCGAAACACGTCACGCAGTATTTCGAGATGTTCGGTTCGCGTGCGCTGTACCACGACGGTTGGAAGGCCGTGGTGTTTCATCCGATGGCCAATCTTGCCTATGACGGATCCGACCCCAACTTGCCGTTCGACAAGGACGCGTGGGAGTTGTACAACATCGAAAACGATCGATCCGAGTCTCGAAACGTTGCATCCCAACATCCGGAGAAACTGCAAGAGCTCATCGCCCTCTGGTGGCGTGAAGCCGAGGAACACCAGGTGCTGCCCCTCAACAACCAGCCGGGCAGGTTTGGCGACCGTCGGCTTCGACGCGAGCGTTACGAGTACAAGCCGGGCATCGGTGCTTTGCCGCGAGCGGTGGCACCGAACCTGCACAATCGCGGCTTCCGCATCATCGCCGAGGTCGACTCACCGGGCTCGGTGAACGGAACGATTTGTGCACATGGTTCGGCATCTGCCGGATACGCCGTCTACGTGCGCAACAACAGACTGCATTACGAGCACAACTTCGTCGGACTGCACCGCTTTGTTGCCGTCGCCAACGTGGAGGTTCCCGCTGGACAACACCGTCTGGTGGTGAAGTTCACCATGACCGGTCGGTTCAAAGGCAACGTGGAGTTGTACTACGACGACCTGCCCGTTGGCGCCGCGGAAATCCCGATGACCGTACCGTTCACCTACAGCGTCGCTGGCTTTACGGTGGGTTATCTGCGTGGACACTCGGTCATTGCCGACGAGCACGCACCGTTTTCCTTTACTGCTGGTGCCCTCCATCGTGTCATCGTGGAACCGGAAGGTCGAACGTGGCGCGATCCGGCCCGCGAAGATCGCGCAGCCCTCGGTACCCAGTGAACCTGGTGGACGTGCGTCCCAACGTTCTCCTCGTCACGTTGGATCAGTTCCGAGGCGACTGCTTGTCATTTCACGGTCACCCCGTGGTGCGGACTCCGCATCTCGACGCACTTGCGCGGGAGGCGACGGTGCTCTCTCGCCATTACAGCCAGGCAGCACCGTGTTCGCCGGGCAGGGCAAGTCTGTACACCGGCATGTACCTCATGAATCACCGTGTGTGCTTCAACGGCTCTCCACTCGACCACTCGTTCGACAACGTGGCGCGAGTCGCGCGACGACACGGCTACGCACCAGCACTGTTCGGATACACCGATCAAGGCGTTGATCCGCGAGTTACCGAGAGCGCCGCAGATCCTCGGCTCTCTACGTATCAAGGAGTCCTGCCGGGTTTCGATTGGCTGCTCGACTTGAGCGAGCCGTACACACCATGGCTCGCTCATTTGCGCGATCACGGTCACACGATTGCCGACCACATCACCGCGCTGACTTCCGAGCCTGACCGCGACGAGTCTCTCAGCATCAGCTCGTTTCTCACCGACCACTTTCTGACCTGGCTCGAGTCGCGCCCGGCCTCCGCAACCAACACGAATGGTCACCACGCCGACGCACCGTGGTTCGCACATCTGTCGTACCTGCGTCCGCACCCGCCGTATGCGGCAGCTGGTAAGTGGTCACAGGAGTACGACCCAGCAAAGGTCGATCTTCCCATTGCGCCGAGCGACGATCGCCACGGCTTCCATGAGGCCGTCATGCAACTTCCCGATACGAGGGCGCCAAGAACCGAAGCAGGAATGCGTCGAATGCGAGCGCAGTACTACGGAATGATCGGTGAAGTGGACTCTCAACTCGGACGGATTTTTTCCGTACTTCGCAACCGAGGCGATTGGGAGAACACCATCGTGGTGATCACCGCCGACCATGGGGAGCAACTCGGCGACCATGGTCTACGCGAGAAGGTCGGGTTCTTCGAGCAGAGCTACCACATCGTCGGAATGGTCCGCGCACCACAATTCAACGCAGGCCACGGACGCGTCGTTGATGCATTCACCGAGAACGTCGACATTCTTCCCACCTTGTGCGACTTGATTGGCGCGCCAGTTCCCTCCCAATGCGATGGTCGGTCGTTGCTGCCGTGGCTGAATGGCAGCACTCCTACCGACTGGCGCGATGCAGCAACATGGGAATACGACTGGCGACAGTTGTACATCACCGATCAACCTGACGGTTCGGCAGTCAATTGGCCGCACGATCGTCGACTCGAACGCCAACATCTGTGCGTACAACGCGACCACTCCAGTGCCTACGTGCAATTCGGTAATGGCGATTGGTTGGCGTTCGATCTCGCCACCGACCCCACGTGGCGAACCCCAATCCGGAATGCAGAACTGGTGTTGCCGCTCGCTCAACGCATGCTCACGTGGCGTTCACAACATGCACATCGCGAACTGAGCGGATTAAGACTCGAGGCTGGAGGTATCGGTAGATGGCCCGATCGCGTGCCGTGGCGTTCGGTATCGAATTGATACCCCACATCCACCTACTTGCGTCGGGAGTTTCCCGCCAGCACCACCAGAGCCACCGAAAAAACGCCAACCGTGAGGGCATCGTCGAACGCTTCGCTTGCCAACCGCCACAACACCACCGCCATCAGGGCGATCGAACCACTCGACACCCCACGCAGAAATGCCGCAAACGCTGTCGATCGTTGCGACAATGCCACGATGCGATCCACCAATCCGGCGAACACGAACGACGGACCGAAAATGCCGAGTGTCGCCACCAGTGCGCCAGCCACACCGCTGATGTGCCATCCGACGAACGTCGCCGTGGTGAATACCGGCCCTGGCGTGAACTGTCCGACCGAGATGGCATCGAGCAACACTTCCGATGTGATCCAATCACGCGCAACCACCTCACTGTCCAGGAACACCAACAACACGTAGCCACTGCCGTAGATCACCGAACCAATCTGAAGGAACACCAAAAAGAGCTTCATGAGTGATGGTGTGACGAGTGAAGTAGCCGGGATCACCAGCAGCGATCCAACTCCACGCGATGGCACGCGCAACATCACGGAGGCGATTCCGACAAGTAACAACACCAGCAACTCGGGAAGTCCGAGCGCCGCACCAACGAGTGTTGCAACCACGATTGTCGCGTCGCGAACATCTCGAACTGCGGTGGAGCGCAAGGACCACAGTGCATGAAGCACGATTGCTACGACGATCGGCACTATCCAACGGCGCATGTCTGCAATGAGGTCGCTCGTGAGGAGGTCTTCGTAGAGAAACGAAAGTGCACACACGATGATGAATGCCGGTGCGATGAAAGCGATGCCTCCCACCATCAATCCACGCCATCCAGCACGGCGCGCACCCAACGACATGGCCATCTCGGTGGAATTCGGGCCGGGCACCAAAGCACATGCCCCCACCATCCGCGTGAATTCATCGTCACTTACCCAGGCGCGTTGATCCACCACGCGACGACGCATCATGGCGATATGCGCAGCTGGTCCACCGACGCCGACGATGCCGAGCCAGGCGAAGAATCGTGCAAGTTCGACCATGCGCTTGCGCCGACTTTCCGGCACGCGCTCGGAACGTCCGTCAGCTTGTGGACCAGACGACATGTTCGGCAAGGCTAGGGGTATGACCTATCGCTGGGGTATCGCTGGAACAGGTCGCATTGCGAGCGACTTTGTCGACGGGCTTCGACAACTGCCCGACGCCGAGGTTGTTGCAGTCTGCTCGCGTAGTGCCGACACCGCCCAGAAGTTCGCGACACATCGAAACATCCCGACCGCCCATTCCAGTTACGAAGCGCTGGCCTCGGACCCGAACGTGGACATCGTGTATGTCGCTACACCAAACTCGCGACACCGAAGCGACTCGGAGATGTTCTTGCATGCCAGCAAGCATGTGCTGTGTGAAAAACCCTTCGCGCTGAATGCCGTCCAAGCGGCAGCGATGATTGCCACGGCCCAATCCGAACGGCGGTTCATCATGGAGGCAATCTGGAGTCGCTTCCTTCCCGTCTACGTTGCACTCGGTGAAGTCCTGGCAACGCAGCCACTCGGACGAATCTCGCATGTTGCCGCCGACTTCGGCTTCGTCGCGCCTACCCAGCGCGCACATCGTCTCAACGACCCGGCACTCGGCGGTGGCGCGTTGCTCGACCTCGGTATCTATTGTCTACATTTTGCGCGGTTCGTGCTCGGCGGCCACGACTCCGTTGTCGCCCACGGCGAGTTGAACGATCAGGGGGTCGACGTCGATGCCACCTACACACTCACCTACAGGTCCGGTGCAACGGCAACACTGCGCAGTACCACCAAGCACGCCACCCCCTGCACCGCCACCATCACGGGTGAACGTGGAGTCATTCATGTGGAGTCGCGTATGCACAATCCCCCAGGATTTCGCGTGCAGCTTCATGGCGAAGCCGAGCGTTACCACCGGCACGACGAAGTAGGCCAGGGACTTCGCCATCAAGTACACGAAGTTCATCGATGCATCGACAACGGCTTCATCGAAAGCCCGCGTCTGACGCACTCCGAAACACTTGCCTACGCTCAAAGCATGGACGACATCAGGCGTCAACTCGGTGTGCGATACGCAGTCGACGAAATCGCATGACATCTACGGCTACTCTCACACCATGACGCCTGCTGGCCGCTTGCAATGACTTCTGGCGCTCACTCACGCTTCGGCATGGTGGCCAGCGCCGATGGTGCCGCAACCCAAGCGGGTGCACATGTTCTTGCACTCGGCGGAAACGCAGCCGACGCCGCGATTGCCACGTGCGCAGCTATGGCCGTTGTTGCACCACATTTGTGTGGACTCGGCGGCGATCTCTTCGCACTCGTACATGTGAATGGCAAGGTGCATGCACTCGATGCTGCAGGCCGGGCAGGTTCGGGCGTCAGCGCAGCACAACTCCGAAGCGAGGGACACCGCGAGATGCCGTTTCACGGCGACCTACGCACTGCGACGGTGCCCGGCGCAGTGGCTGGATTGGTGGCGCTACACGAACGATTCGGCACGCTCCCCCTCGCCACGGTGTTTGCGCCGGCAATTCGTCTCGCCGAAGAGGGGTTTGCTGCCTCACCGCTTCTCGTTGGGTCACTGTCGTTGATGAAGCAACAATTTGCCCAGAACTTTTCTCACCTCAAGCAGCAGGCAACGAGTGCTGGTGTCAGCGTGCGTCGTGAAGGAGTCGGTCGAACCTTGCGCGCGATTGCGACGGGCGGCACGGCGGCGTTCTACCTCGGCGAGTTTGGCGAGGGCCTGCTGGCTCTCGGCAACGGCGTGTATTCGCGCAGCGACCTGGAATCTGCGAACGCGGACTGGGTGACTCCTCTTTCTCTGTCGGTTTACGGTCATCGAGTGTGGTCGATCGCCGCACCGTCGCAGGGATATCTATTTCTTGCCGCACTTGGAGCCAGCGAAGTGTTGGATCTTCCCGACGATCCCGACGATCCGCAGTGGGCGCATCTCCTCATCGAAGCCACCACCGCAGTAAGCCATGACCGTCCAGCAATGCTGCATGATCGTGCAGATCTTGCAGCATTGCTTCCCGAGCTGATTGACCGTGTCGCCCTGGTGGATCCATCGCTGGCATCCGTTCGACCAACCCCGGGCAACGACGGCGATACGACGTATTTATGTACTGCAGATCGCAACGGCATGGGTGTGTCGCTCATCAATTCCAATGCGTCGGGATTCGGCTCGCTGATGGTCGAACCCAACACCGGAATCAATCTGCACAATCGTGGTCTTGGCTTCAACCTCACGCCGGGGCATCCCGCAGAAGTTGCTCCGGGACGCAAACCCCCGCACACCCTGTGCCCCGCGCTCATCACGCGTTCCGACGGGTCGTTGCATTCGGTGCTCGGCACCATGGGGGGCGACGCTCAGCCTCAAATCATGTTGCAAGTCATCACGCGATTGTTGCGCCACCAACAGTCCCAGTTTCCGTGGCAAGTAGTCGACGCCGGGCGTTTCGCTCTACGCGGACCGATCACAGGATTCGACTCGTGGACTTCGGGTCGCCCACCCACCGTGCAAGTGGAAGGACATGCACCCGACACGTGGGCGGCTGGGCTGGCCGATCGCGGTCATGCGGTCGAACGTCGTCCGAGATTTGATTCGGGCTTTGGCCATGCGCATTGCATCGTCGTACGCGACGACGGGGCGTTGGCCGGCGGCGCCGATAGTCGTAGCATCGTCGGGTCATGCGCGGGGTTGTAGACGACACCACACCAGGTAACGAATGGTGGCGAAATGCCGTCATTTATCAGTTGTACATTCGCTCGTTTTCTGACAGCAACGGTGACGGTGCGGGAGACTTGCAAGGAATCCTCGACCGCCTCGACTATCTCGAGCAACTCGGTGTCGACGGTGTCTGGCTCAATCCGTGTTATCCATCGCCACAGCACGACCACGGCTACGACGTGTCGAACTACTTCGACATCGAACCTGCTTACGGGTCACTGGCGGTCTTCAACGAGTTCGTGAAGCAGGCGAATTCACGAGGAATTCGAGTGATGATGGATGTCGTTCCCAACCATTGCAGCAGCGAACACGCGTGGTTCAGGGAGGCATTGGCCGCAGGGCCGGGAAGTGCTGCGCGCGAGCGTTTCTACTTTGCTGATGGCAAAGGCGACGACGGAAGCGAGCCTCCAAACGACTGGAAATCCGTCTTTTGTGGCAGCGCGTGGACGCGCATCAGCGAGCCGGACGGATCCCCGGGACAGTGGTACCTCCACACGTTCGACTCGCATCAGCCCGACCTTCGCGCCAATCATCCCGACGTGGTTGCCCACTTTCAAGACATGTTTCGTTTCTGGTTCGATCGTGGTGTCGATGGTTTCCGGGTCGACGCCATCATCGTCATGGGGAAAGAGCCAGGACTCCCCGATGCCACTCCCGCACCCAACGGCACGCCACCGGACGACACGTGGCGTTTCAATACGCATACCATCAACCACCCATCGCTGTTTCCCATCGTGACCCAATGGCGAAAAGTCTTCGATGACTATCAGCGTGAGCACTCGCGTGTCTTGGTGTCGGTGTCCGAGGCATACACGCCGCGCACACCAGGGAACTTGTTGCGATACGTCGGGAACGACTCCTTCCACCAATCGTTCACATTCGACTTGCTTCTCGAGCCATGGAACGCGTCAGCCATGGAACATGCCATTCGCTCCAATTACGACACGTTGCGTCGCGCGGGACAGTCGTACACGTGGACTCTCAACAACCACGACACGCATCGGGTGGTTACACGCTTTGGACGTGTCGACGCTCACGAGTTCTACAGCGGAAACAATCTTCTCAATTCATCGGCACCCATCGACTTGCAACTTGGAGAAGACCGTGCGCGTGCTGCACTCATGATGATGCTCGCACTCCCCGGCTGTACGTACCTCTACATGGGGGAGGAACTCGGACTTCCGGAAGTCCTTGATCTTCCGAATGATCGCCGGCAAGATCCACTGTTCCGTCGCTCGGGTGGCCAACAACTTGGTCGGGACGGCTGTCGTGTGCCAATGCCGTGGACTCAATCTCCCATCAATTCATTTGGTTTCGGTAACAACGATGTTCCATCTTGGCTGCCCCAGCCCCCTGAGTGGGGCAACTATGCCGTCAATCACCAAGACCAGGATCCCAACTCCATGTTGAACTTGTATCGTGCAGCACTTCGACTTCGTTCGCTTTTCGTGGCGGCGGGCGATCACATGGAAATCTCGCGACACCACGACGTGTTGTTCCTCCATCGCGGGTCCACGCTCGCTGTCGTGAACTTCGGTTCACGAGCCACCGAGCTTCCGACGTCATTCGGGCCAACGGACAGCCCCATGCAGGGTTACTCGATGGTGCTCGCCTCACGCCCAGGAGCATTCTCCTCAATCAGCGCCGCCGTGCCTGCCCCCGATGCCAGCACCTTGGTCCAAAAAACTCCAACAACCACGCCATCCCAAGCACCGAGGAGCCCGGGAACCCTGGCCGAGAACTCGGCTGTTTGGCTTGTTCGTGCGGTTGAGCAACCCCTAACCTAAAGAGCGCGTCAGCCACCGAACCTGCCATCTGGTTGTGACGTACCCATCACCGTGGGTGTACCTAACCAACTACCAAAGGGGAAACATGAAACGTTCACGTAGAGCGTTCGGTGCACTGTTTGCTCTCGCGCTCGTAGCCACCGCATGCGGTGGAAGCAGCGATGAGGCAGCGGACACCGAAGCCACCGAGGAAGAAGCAGTAGAAGAGGCTCCCGCCGGCAAGACGGAAATCACCGTCACCGGTCCAGAGCGCTCCGACGAAGAAGCTGGCGCCCTTCAGGACGCACTCAATGTGTGGGGCGACGCCAATGGCGTAACCGTCACCTACCTGGGTGATGCCGACTGGGAATCCAACATCAATACACAGGTGCAGGCCGGCAACGCGCCTGACATCTCCATCTTTCCGCAACCAGGCAAACTGGCCGACTTCGCGCGCGCTGGCTACCTCGTCCCGCTCACCGACGAAGTGAATGCTTCGATCGAGTGGTCGGATGCATGGAAGCAGTTCGGATTGGTCGATGGTCAGCAGTATGGCGTACCAATGAAGAGTGACCTCAAGTCCCTTGTCTGGTACCAGCCATCGCGATTTGCTGAAGCTGGCTACGAAGTACCGACCACCTTCGGTGAGTTCACCGCATTGGTCGACAAGATGGCTGCCGACGGCGGACCAAAGCCGCTGTGCGTCGGCATCGAGTCCGGTACTGCAACTGGCTGGACCTACACCGACTGGGTGGAGGAGATGGTGCTGCGTCAGCACGGCGCTGAGGTGTATGACCAGTGGGTCACACACGAAATCCCATTCAACGACCCACGAATCGTGGAGTCGATGCAGTCAGTGCTCGACCTGTGGACCGAAGACAATGTGTACGCCTCCGGCGGCACCATCGCGGCCACTGCGTTCCAGGACAACGGACAACCACTCGTGGATGGCGATTGCTACATGCACCGCCAGGCCTCGTTCTACTCCGCCTTCATTCCTGCTGGCACCGTGTTTGGTGACGGCCCGGGCGAAGTGAACGTGTTCTACTTCCCCGACATCAACGGTGACAAGCCCGTGCTTGGTGCTGGTGTGTTGGCCGCTGCGTTCAACGACGATCCAAACGTGATGAAGCTCATGTCGTACCTGGGTTCGGCTCAGTACGCAATGGAGCGCCAGAAGGCCCAAGCCACCCGCAAGGGCGGCAACGGTGCGTTGTCGGGATTCCTCTCGGCGGCTATCGGTCAGGATCCGTCGGTGTACACCCCACTCGAACAGTCGTTCCTCAAGATCCTTGAGACTGCTGCGATCGTGCGATTCGACGCTTCAGACCTCATGCCGGCCGATGTCGGTGCAGGAACGTTCTGGACGGACGGAACCTCGGCAGTGAACGGTGATCTCACCGCTCAAGAAGCTGCGGACGCAATTGAAGCGTCCTGGCCCGGCTGAGGAACATAACGACGTAGTCTCCGGACTACGAAGAAATACGTAATAGGTATCGGGGCACCGGCACGCAAGTGTCGGTGCCCCGAACCACAATGGAGGGCTTCACTCGCGTGATGGAAAGTTGACATGAGGGACTTCATCGAACAAATTCTCTCCACCTTCATCACCGTGGCAATCGCCGTAGGCCTAAGTGGCGCACTGTGGGTGCTCGCCAATCAATTCGTCAATCGCCTGCGAGACACCTCGTCTCGTGCCACCTACTTCGCTCGCGCCCTTGCGGGTTTTCTCGTGGCAGGGCTCTTGAGCGGTAACCGCCTCACGCAGTACTCCACCGCGGCATCCGGTGACTCCTTTGTCCAATCCTTTGCCCAGTGGGTGTGGCTGCCGACTGCTACCGCATTCGCCGTCGGCATTTCTAGCTGGGTGGCTGAGCAGCAGAGTCGACTTGCGCAACGAGTGATCGTCAACGTGCTGTTCATCGGAACAGTTGGAGGACTACTCGGAGCACTCCTCGTGGATGCTGCTCAGCCCAAGCCGATAATTGATGAACTGGCACTGAGTGCCGCGATTTCCTCCTTACTCTTCGCCGCAATCGGGGCAGCAATACACCAATCGATACGCAACCTCGTGGTGGTTCGTCTCGCGCTATTGGGCACCAGTGCGGGTCTGGTGCTCGGTGCCTGGGGGTTCGGCGATCTCGGATCGACGTCGAGATATTCGGGCATTGCATTGTGTGCCGTCATTGGCTCTCTCATCGGCACGCGTTGGGCTTTGGTGTCACCAGTCAGTAGTGAGCGCCGCGTCGCCACCGAGCGTCGCGCACGCGCCGCAGTGTTCCTGGCTCCTGCGCTTGGGTTCGTTGCCATCGCATTGGTGATTCCATCACTAAGAACCATCTACTTGTCACTGCTCGATCGGAAAGCGAAGACATTCGTTGGAATCGACAACTACATCTCGATCTTTCGCGATCCAAAAGCTTGGGACATGTCACGTATCGGATCACTATGGACGAGTCGCCTCACGATGGTGGCCGGAGCGTGCTTTTTCCTATTCGTCTTACTGGCCATTCGCAATCGCCGTCGTTCGGGGCACTTCGTGGAGTTCGGTAGCGCAAGCGCTCCGCCACTTGTTCTTGCCATAACGTTCGCCGGATTTGCCGTGTTTTCCACGTTGCGCGGGACGCTGGTCAACAATTTGTGGTGGGTCTTCGTCGTTACGGCACTCTCGACCGGACTCGGCCTACTCATCGCAGTATTGGCCGACGGAGTGCGCTTCGAGCGCACCGCCAAAGCAATCATCTTCATGCCGCTCGCCGTCTCGATGGTTGGCGCATCCGTCATTTTCCGTCTCGTCTACATTTCGCGTGATGCATCCAAACCTCAATCCGGAACGCTCAACGCGCTGTGGGTCGGCCTTGGCAGCCTGAGCACCGGGGATGGCCTCGCCAGATTGTTCCTAGGTGTTCTCGTGCTGGTACCGACGGTCTTGGCTCTGCTCGCTGCGACTCGCTCGATTGTTCGTCGTCAGTGGACAAAAGTCGCACTCCCCGCAGTGATCGTGAGCGGCGGAGTGTGGTTCTCACTGCGATATTGGCAGTTGGTCGGCACGGGACTGGGTGGCCAACGGGTCGGAAAGTCCGGCGAAATTATTGCCGACCCCATCAACTTCTTGCAGGAACCGCCGTTCAACAACTTCTGGCTCATGCTCGTACTCGTATGGACCGAAACGGGCTTTGCCATGGTCATCTTCTCCGCCGCTATTCGGGCGGTGCCGCGCGAACTTACGGAGGCAGCGGCAATCGACGGTGCCGATACTCAACAGATTTTCTGGCGCGTCACCATGCCGCAAATCGGCCCCACCATCGGCGTGGTTGCCACCACCATCATGGTGTTGGTGATGAAGGTGTTCGACATCGTCAAGGTGATGACCAACGGCAATTTCGGCACCGAAGTGCTTTCCAACAACATGTACCGAGAAGCCTTCTACAACTTGGATATTGGCCTCGGCGCTGCGCTCGCCGTTCTCATCTTTGTCTCGGTGCTGCCCATCATGTACATCAACATTCGTCGCATGAATAGGACCACCTGAGATGACCGTCCGACATCAGGAGCGCGAAACAGAAACCGGCCCCATTGCGTGGCTCTACGGTCGCCTTCGTCGGTTGCCCGTAGCCGGGCTCTGGTTCATCGTGGTGGTCTGGAGTCTGCCCACCGTGAGTCTCTTCATCAACTCCTGGCGTTCTCGTGATGATCAGCGTGGAAGTGGCTGGTGGACGGTGCAACCCGATCAGCTCACCCTTGACAATTACCGACAAATATTTGAAACGAACGTCAATACCAATCTCAGCAAGTCGCTTCTCAATTCGATTGCCATCAGCGTTCCTGCAACGATCATTCCCATTGCCATTGCTGCGTTTGCGGCGTACGCCTTTGCCTGGATGAAATTCAAGGGTCGAAAGACGCTCTTCATCGCCACGGTGTCACTCCTGGCGCTGCCCCTACAAGTTGCCCTGATTCCGCTCCTGCAGTTGTACGTAGGTGGCGCTCACTTCACCATTCCTTGGATGGAAAGAACCATCACCCTGTTCCCTGACTTGGACCTGGTGAACACCACGACTGCTGTGTGGCTCACCCACACGGGCTTTGCTCTGCCATTTGCGATCTTCCTCATTCACAACTACATCGCTGGATTGCCGGGCGAAATCTTCGAGTCTGCCCGCGTTGACGGTGCTGATCACTTCACCATCTTCTGGCGGCTGGTCGTACCGTTGTCCATTCCAGTGCTGGCAGCGTTTGCCATCTTCCAATTCCTCTGGACCTGGAACGACTATCTCATCGCCAACACGATGGCGGGAACGAATCCGAATGCTCTCCCCACCACCATCCTCATCGCCAACTTGGCCGGCGACTTCGGCACCAACGAACACTTGCTACCTGCTGCTGCGTTCATTCAGACTGCCGCGCCACTGATCGTGTTCTTTTCGATGCAGCGCTATTTCGTTCGAGGGCTCATCGCCGGTGCCGTAAAGGGCTAGCCGAGAGTCACCGTCACACCACGCTGACGATGGGTTCATCCCACCAAGAGGATGACGAGCTCAGCCCACCGTGTACGTGAACGTTGCAGTGAATCGCTGGTACGTCTCGGTGGCCTTGGCCGTCAACTCCAGTACGCAAATTCCCTTCTTCACGAAACGAATGGTCGTGATGGTTGCACCTTTCGACACGGTGCACACCTTCGAAGGCGAGGTGCCGGACTCCGGTGTTTGTTGAAAGGCTCGACTGGTTATACGAACGATCGACTTGCGATCCGTCACCAGCGCGGAGTTCTTCAGCTGGACACTGCCGCCGACTTGCTGGGCGACGTCGACCTTGGGAAGACCAATCACCCGGGCCTTGATTGCCTGCTTGCCAAGGAACGTCAACGGCACCACCGTATCCAGCGCAACATCCTGCAAACCGAGGTGATCTCGGTGCACGAAGATTGCACAGTCGGTAAATCCACAACTCAGGGTTTCCTTGATCGTGGTTCCATCCGCCTCGTACACCACCACTTTGTCTTTCAATGGAAGCGTCAAGGTGCCGGATGCAGACTGCGAACCTCGCGCACCGAACATGGTTGCCCAGATCATTTCGTCGATTCGCTTCAAACTGCCGTTGCACTTGAGACCGGTTGATTCACGCTGACCAGTGACTGGCTTGTAGCACTGGCGAATGTACACACCTTGGGTGGCGGGAATCCCCGACAATGTCAATGTGATCCGCTCGCCGTCAACGAGCCCGGTCGATTTGCTCGGCGTTACCACGACTGCTGCCGAGACTGGCGATACGGGAACCAACGGAACGACACCGATGAGTGCACCGACGATCAGACCCGGGAAGAACTTCCTATTCATTGCGGCTCCTTTGGTGAGATGCTGTTGTACTTATGAACCAGCGGTGAAACTTATCGGCACGAAAACGTCTTGCGAACGATCATCGCGCCTCGTGTGATCGGCAAACGCAACGATTCCACACCGCTCTTTGGTGCAGTCAATGAGGTTGGTCGAATCATCAGTGGCTCTCACGAGCAAAGGTACGACAAAAGATCCGTCGGCCACGAAGGGAACCGTGAGACCTATGGCATACCCAGGAGGATTCGACGACACCCACTGCGATAGCGGGGATGAGCCATCGACGTTCACGCCGCCGACACATCGTCGCGCGGCGTTCCACTCAGCCTGATTGCACACGAACACGTAGATCCCCTTGGTCACATCAAACCCAAAGCCACGAACAGAGACGATGGAACCCTTGGGATCCAACCCCGTGGTCTGACTTATGGTCAATCGCGGCTTCGGCTTTGCCACTGTCGGCGTCGTGGTGACGGTGGTCGTTGTGGAGGTGGAGCCGACAAGCGGAATCGTGGTGGCGGCGGTCGACGTTGACGCTGCCGCGGACACCGTCGTGGTCGACTCGGCGACCGTCACGGTGGTGGTCGTTGATTCCACGGTTGCCGAGGGAGATGATGTCACGGAAACGTCGTTGTCGTTGGTTCCACACCCCATCAGCACGAGGACCACTGCAGTTGCAGGTAACCAACGTCTCACGGTCGGAGTTCGGCGCCTGCGCCCCGTCCTCATACCCTTGAGGGCGATGTTGCGGCGAACGTTGGTGGTTGGTTCGTTGATCATCATGGCGTTGGTCGGTTGCAGCGACGGCACCCAACAATCGGAGGTCGGCGCACGGTTCATTCTGTCGCAAGATTTCCCGCTTCCCACGATCGAGCCTGAAACTCCCGCACTTCCCACCACGACGACCGGTGCCGACGGAGTTGTGGTGGAGGTCACCGACACGTCACGAATCATCGTTCTCAACGAAGCGATTGCAGAGATTGTCGTCTCGCTTGGCATGAAGGATTCCATCATCGGTCGTGATGCCACCACCACCCTCGCCACGTTGGCTGACGTCACGGAAGTGAGCAATGGACACGACATCAGCGCAGAAAGCGTGCTTGCGCTCCGGCCAAGCGTGGTCATCGGGGACACTCGAACCGGTCCACCCGAGGCATTACAGCAGCTGCGCGGAGCTGGTGTGGCGGTACTCATCGCACCGGAGGTATGGACGTTGTCCGAACTCCCGTCGCGGGTGGAGATGATCTCGAATGCACTCGGCATTCCACAAGCTGGCGAAGATCTCGTGAACCTCACGCAACGAGCCATCGACGATGCACTGAAGAATGTCGGTGCGTACGCGTCCACGCCTCGTGTTGCCTTCCTTTATGTTCGAGGAACTGCATCGGTGTACTTGCTCGGTGGTTCTGGTTCTGGAGCCGACGAACTCGTCGCGGCAACCGGGGCAATTGATGTCGGTGCGCTCAACGGCCTGTCAGCGTTCACTCCTCTCACAGCCGAGGCCATCGTGCAATCCGATCCCGACGTTCTCCTGGTGATGACTCGCGGCTTGGATTCCGTCGGTGGAATCGACGGGCTGCTGGCGCTACCCGGCGTGTCGAGTACCCGAGCCGCAGCTGCACGTGCAGTTATCGCGGTGGATGATGACCTACTACTCTCATTTGGTCCGCGAACCGGTTCGCTCATCGCTCGGTTGGCGGAAATTCTCGACACCTTTAGTAGCGACACATGACCAACGCCCGCCGCACCAGCCTTCCCGCAGTTGCAATCTTCCTGGTGGCACTACTCACGGTCACCACGCTCTTGTCACTGGCAACTGGAGCGTTTCGAATCTCGTTGTCGGATCTCTTCGGCATCATCGGTGATGGCCCTTCTCGCGACACATCGGAAGTCGTTGCACACAACGTGTTCTGGCAGGTTCGACTCCCACGCATCGTGCTCGCCATCATCGTTGGGGCGAGCCTTGCCGTTGCTGGTGTGATCATGCAGGGAATCTTTCGAAATCCTCTGGCCGAACCGGCGACGGTTGGTGTTTCTGCCGGTGCCGCGGTTGGCGCGGTGATCGCCATCATCGTCGGACTCAATCAGTTGCCGCTCGGTGTTCAGTTGGCGGCATTCCTTGGCGGCACTCTCTCCACTGCCTTGGTGTACGTGCTCTCACGCTCGGACGGCAAAACCGAGGTGGTCACACTCATTCTCACCGGAATTGCCATCAATGCATTTGCCGGTGCGGTGATTGGATTCGCCGTATTCGTCGCAGATGACGACGAAATTCGTTCTGTCACGTTCTGGAGCCTTGGCACCCTTGGACTTGCAACATGGAAGGCGGTTGGACTCGTCATTCCACTCGCGTTACTGGGCATGGCGATGAGTGCAAAGTTTGCGCGAGTGCTCGACACACTTGCACTTGGTGATCGACCTGCCACCCATCTCGGTGTGCGAGTGGAGCCGGTTCGACTGCAGGCAATTGCCGTAGTGGGACTACTCGCATCCAGTGCCGTGGCAGCCACGGGAATGATCGCCTTCGTGGGTTTGCTCGTGCCACACATCATGCGAATCGTGCTTGGTCCGCGGCACCAACATCTGTTGTGGACTGCCGCACTGCTCGGTGCAAGTGTCACTCTGCTGGCTGATCTCGCGGCACGCTCCTTGTTGTCACCGGCGGAACTTCCACTGGGCGTGGTGACTGCATTGATTGGCGCACCGTTCTTCCTGTTGCTCTTGCGTAGCACTCGTCGCAGTCAAGGCGGTTGGGCATGACTGCGACACTCAGCGCTTCACATCTCGTGGTGTCGCGCGGTGGCACGACGCTGTTGGAAGATGTGTCGCTCAACGTGAAGTCCGGCGAGTTGCTGGCGGTTCTCGGCCCCAATGGTGCAGGAAAGTCCACCTTGCTTGGTGCAATCGCCGGCGACTTCCCGATCACCGGTGGTTCGGTATCCATCAATGGCCGCGAATTGTCAACCCTGGCACCCCGGGATCTGGCACGGGTGCGCGCCGTGCTACCGCAGCAGATTGCCATTTCGTTCCCATTCACCGTTCGCGAGATCGTGACGATGGGTCGTAGCCCGTGGCTGAACGAGCAAGACGATGAACGAATCACCGCCGCAATGCAACGTATGGAGGTCATGGCGTTGGCTGGGCGTACGTATCAGACGCTGTCCGTCGGTGAACAGGCACGTGTCTCCATGGCGCGAGTACTGGCACAGGACACACCATTGCTGTTCCTCGACGAACCCACTGCGGTGCTCGACATTGGGCAACAAGAACGATTCCTCGCGATTGCGCGATCGCTGGTGGACGAGGGACGCGGTGTCATCGCCGTGTTGCACGATCTCAACGTGGCGATGCGATTTGCCACCGAAGTTGTGGTGTTGCACCAAGGTCGATGTGTGGCAAGCGGCGAACCACGTACGGTGCTCACCGAGGCACTACTTTCCGATGTCTACCACCAGAAGATTCGAGTAACGGCGACCACGGATGGTCGCTCGGTGATTCTCCCCGACCACTCTTAGCCATGTCGGCGCCGCCACGTTCAACCGTGGCTCTGCTCCAGGGACGCCATCCGACGAAACTGCTCCACGACATCGGGGCTCTGGTGCTGCGGATTACGTGATCGGTACACCGTGTCGACATTGACACAGATGCGACCAAACTCACCCCAGGTTCCGTACGCATCAAGCGCAATATCGCGCGCAGCATCGAACGCATCCATTCCGGAGTCCTGTCGTGACGACGCTTCCCGTAAGACATACGACAAGTAGTCCCGAACTTCTGCAACCCCCGTGTTGTCGGTAATCGGCCCGTGCCCAGGCACCACTACATCGGCCCCGAGCGAGGTGATCAGATCGCATGCCGCAATCCAGTTTTCCAATGGCCCCGCCCACACGATCGGAGTGCCGTTGATGAACAAGATGTCGCCGGTGTACACCACTTTCGCATCGGGTACGTGCACGATGACATCGCCGTTGGTGTGAGCCGGTCCCACTTCCATCAGTTCCACCACGCGACCACCAACCTCGATATCGAGACGCCCGTCGAATGTTCGAGTAGGAGGTGTCAGTGTGATCCCCGCAAACTCAAAATCACCGAAGAACGATCTGAAGAGGTCACCAACTTCGCCGGGAGCTGCGTTCAGCGATGCAAGCAACTGAGGAGGAACCTCGCGCATCTCCTGTGCTGCCGAGGTGGACGAGATGATTTCGGCATTGGTAACTCGCTCATTGCCATAGCAGTGGTCGCCGTTGGCATGGGTGTTCACCACGGTGTCGATGGGTGCTGAGCCCGTCAACGGCTTCATCGAGGTGAGCATCGCATCGGTCAGTTTCAAATCGAACAACGTATCCACCAACAACGAGCGACCGTCCCCAACCACCAAGCCGGCATTGCTGTAACCCCAACCACCGTCTGGTTGCAGGTATGCAAAACAGCCTTCGTTCACCTCTTGCACTCCGAGCTGGTAGTTGAACATGGGGCCAGTGTACGCTCGCGACATGTCCGAACTAATGCTCGACTCGCTGCGTCGTCGCCTTCGAGCAATCTTCTCGCTTTACGAAGACGCCACGGCCACCATGGACCTTCACCACGTCAATTACAAGGAACGCGACGATGTATTGCCCATCGCATTCAGCCTGTTCCACATCGTCAACATGATCGATGCCTCACTCATGCTGCTGAACGGCAAGCCTCCGCTCTGGAACGACGATTGGGCAGTGCGGGTTCTTCCGACCATCGGCGACCACGGCAAGCACCGAACGGTGGAAGAAATGGTGCACCAGCAGATTGGCGATTATGACGCTTTCAAGGACTACATGAGTCAAGTGTTCACTCGAGTGGAGAACTGGGCTGCCGAGTTGTCCCCCGATGACGTGTCACGAGTGATCTTCCCCAAGCCGTATCCACCGCAAATTGCCACCACATTTTCGGCACGCGTTGGTGGCGATGTTGGCATCACCGTGCTCGATGGCCTCGAGTGTTGGATCTACCAACATGCATTGCGCCACATGGGCGAGATCGAGTACGCCCGACACCTCACCGGGTTACGGGGCATGACCTCATAGCCCACCGGACCATGCAAGTAAATGGCACTGGGCAGTTACTGCACACTGACGCGGTTCAGCGACAGCATGCTGCACCAGTAAAAGTCGCGGCGCATGCCGCACGCCGGGAAGACCACCGACTGAATTGGTGACCCCGTGTCCACTCGGGCCTTCTCTCGGCCGGTGACGACATCGCGCACCACCACTTGCTCTACACCGCGTTCTGCATCGTGGTGCGCGCTCACGAACTCGCCCGACTCGGGATAGAGCAACATGTGCGAGCCGTGATTCTGCGGGTGCGACCACAATGGAGTCAGCGATTCATCGTCGTAGCGAAATCCAGCCAGAACACCGTTGCCGCTGTCGAAACCAACGACCACTTTGCGTTGTGCGTCAACCAATGGTGGGTTTGCCACTACACCTCCCGGCTCACCGCAAATGTCGGTGAGGAGAACTCGACCCGAGTCCAGCCACACTCGGACCAGATGCAGCGGGGCGGTGGCTGTGCCGACTCCACGTAGCGTGCCGGCAAATTTGTGGGTGGACTCCCCATTGTCCAAGAACCAGGCACAGCCATCGGCAATCACTGCATCCCAACCAAAGGTCTGACCCTCCAAGTTTCGGTACTGCGCCCGAAACGCCTCCTGCTCGAGTGCGGATCCAGTCCATCGCACGCGCCACAACGCCGTAGTTCCGATGACGTACACATCGTCATCGTCGGCGGAGAGCCGTGCTATTGAAGCCTCTGGCAACTCCAACGTAGAGACGATTCGCAGGTTGTCGGGCTCGAGCACGACGAGCTCGGTGGAGTCAAAGGGTTCAGCAACCTCGTTTCCTGGTCGTGATCCAGAAAAGTCCTTGGTCACCAAGTGACCGTCCGGCAACAACACGAAGCTGTTGTACGGACGCAGCCTTGGCAACTCTCGTGAAACCACGGTTTGCAACTGACGATTGAGCCGGTGCGCATGGTTGCCGAATACCACGTAGAGGTCGCCTTTCGGGTGAACTGCAATGCCACCAGGCCACGCGCGACCCCCCGGCAACTTGTCGCTCGTTGCGAGTGTTTCCAGTGTCTCCGGATGTACTTGCTCCACCCATGACACTGCATCGTCACCGCCCGTGTGACAGAGCACGAACAAGTCATCAGGTGATGGCATCACCACCATGGTGACCACCATCATCGTTCGACTCGTTACTTGCAACGTCTCCGTTGCAGCGAGGTTCAGTTGCGCACCCTCCAGCCACTGCTGACGACGCGGTCCACCATCTTCAGCTGTCCAACCATGCACGTCGCGACCCTAGCGACTCTGCGAGTCAGGCTGGAACGAGCACCACCGGGCACGAGGCATGATGAGCCACTTGTTCGGCAACCGAGCCGAGCAAGAGACCCAGGAAACCACCGTGTCCACGTCGGCCTAACACCAACAAGTCGGCACTCTCCCCGGCTGTTAGTAGTGCCGCCGCGGGAGCTCCCCGAACTACACGGCTCGTGACGGACACACCATTCGCATCAACTTTGTCCATGACACCCTTCAGTAAACGAGATGCAGAAGCATTCATATCGTCCGTGCTCGGCAACATTGAGACTCCTAGTGGATCGATGACGGGGGGAAACTCCCACGAGTACACCACATCAACGGTTGCACCGTGGACTTTTGCCTCAGCAAGTGCCCAACGCAGTGCTGCGATTGAGTTCTCCGATCCATCTGTTCCCACTGCAATCTTCTTCATGGCACTCATGACCCCTCCGTCTCTTGAAGCGCTCGTGCGCTCGGTCCCACCGTAGGAACTCCTGGTGCGCGCAGCAAGTGACGGTTGTCCTCGCAATGTTTGATACGCCTGACTTACTCCGATTTTCAATGTCGCGTTCTCACTGCCACTCCAATGCCGGCGTACGGTGGTCCCCGACGTAACAAGTAACCTGAACAACATGCGAAAGTTGTTTCTCGGCGCACTCGCAATGGCGCTGGTTGGTTGCGCTTCAGCACAACCGCTCGCCGTCGACTTGTCGCCGTCGGCCGAGCGCGGCCTGCAGCTGTCCCAGCAATCCGGCTGTGCGTCGTGTCATGGTTCCGACTTCGGTGGCGGAACGGGCCCAACGTGGCAAGGCATCATCGGTCAGTCCGTTGCCTTCAAGGGTGGTGGGTCCGGAGTCGTTGACCGCGAGTACCTCATCGAATCGATCAAATATCCCGATATGAAAAAGCGTGTCGGTTACTCAGTCGTGATGCCGTACAACAATCTCACCGACGAACAGATCTCCGACATCGTCGATTACATCGAAGCACTGTCCAACTAAACCCCACTCTGCGACGCCTGGTCGCATCAGTTCAATGCACCACCGCGTTCAGCTGAGACGTCGAATGTGGTCGGGCAGCGGAATGTCGACTCCAGCACCATCCGATTCGGCTGGACCGAACACCGTTCGTACGGGCACTACTCCACCCCAATACGGCAGCTCGTAGTCGCTTGGTGGGTCTTCCTTGGGTGGACCCGTACGAATCTTTGCCGATGCCCCGACGAGCGAGAGCCGCCACACCGTGGTTTGTCGAATTTCTGGTCGATTTGGTTCGCGTGCGTGACCCACCCGACCCGGCAGGAGAAAGTCGCTCAACACCAGGAGTGCCCGCTCGCGTTCCTCGCCCTCCAACACATCAGGAATACCGGTGACGACCACGCTCCGATAGTTCATTGACGAGTTGAACAGCGATCGCGCAACCACAAGTCCATCCAACAATGTGACCGTGATGCAAATTGGCCCTCCAGTGCGCATCAATCGACTGGCGACCGATCCGTGAATCAAAATGCTGTCGCCATCGAGCGCATACGCCATGGGAATGACCACTGGTGCACCCTGTGCATCGATGATGCCAACATGTGCGACCAAGCCTTCAGCCAGAATTCCTCGAATCACTTCCTGCTCGGAATTACCACGTTCGGGATGGCGCTGTACTTCTCCCATGATGGGATGAGGCTAGATGATGATTAGCCTCGCTCGTATCACAGCATCTGCGTCGTCACCCCCACCTTCATCTGCACCATCAATGAAGCATGCGTACCGCGTGTTGGCGCTCACGTCCATCGCAGTGTTCCTCGTATCGCTCGACCTATCAATCGTGGTGGTGGCAAAGCGCACCATCGAAGAAGATCTCGGTGGTGGAAGTTTGCTTACGTGGGTGTTTTCGGCGTATGCAATCGCCTATGCAGCAGCATTGCTCACGGCGGGACGATTCGCGGATGTGTTCGGTCGTAAGCGAAGTTTTCTACGTGGTGTGTTGTGGTTCAGTTTTGGTTCGCTGTTGTGTGGCCTCGCTCCAACCACGTGGTTCCTGGTGTTGGCACGCGTGGTACAAGCCTTCGGCGGCGCACAATTGTCGCCGGCTTCTCTGGCGCTCGTGCTGCCGGAGTTTCCGGTGGAGAAGCGGACACAAGCCATAGCCATCTGGGGGGCCACCGGTGGACTTGCCTCCGCGCTCGGGCCATCAATCGGAGGGCTTCTTGTGGAAGCTCTTGGATGGCGATCATTGTTCTTCGTCAACATCCCATTCACATTGCTCACCGTCGTGCTCGGGCAGAAGATCCTGCGCGAGTCCAAGGATCCCAACGCACAGCGCAAAGTCGACTACCCGAGTGCCGCACTTGGTTTCTCGGGCGTTGCATTGGTGGTCTTGGGGATTTCTCAGAGCGAAGTGTGGGGGTGGATCGACCGAGGCACGCTCGGCGCATTGGCCACCGGCCTCCTGTTGTGCGTCGCGTTTGGGCTGCGGTGTCATCGCGCTGCGTTTCCGATTCTCGACCTGAAACTGTTCCGACTGCGTTTCGTGCTGGCTGCGAACATCGCTGGCGTGTTGTTCAGCATGGGATTCATCGGCATGTGGCTACTCAACACGTTCTGGTTGCAAGCCGTGTGGGGATACGGCGTATCGCTATCGGGCTTGGCAACCATGCCTGGTCCGGCAAGTGCGGCGTTCGTTGCTCCGTTTGCTGGTCGGTATGCCAATCGACTCGGACATTCCCGCGTTCTCTTCATCGGTGCGCTCCTGCTCGCAATCGGTACGTTCGGGTTGAACGCCACCATCCCCGACAGCCCCGCCTATCTCACGAGATATCTGCCGTGGATGCTCATCACCGGAGTTGGCGTAGGCCTGAGCATCTCGACACTGTCGAGTTCTGCCACTGCATTCCTGAAGCCAACGCAGTTTGCGATGGGTTCGGCACTCAACAACACCTTTCGGCAGGTGGGCACGGCACTTGGTGCTGCGCTGTCGCTTGCCATTGCTGCTCCGGCCCTCGCGAGGATCGAAACAGCTCGAGGCTCGGGCGCGTCGGTGCTCGATGTTTCAAAGGCGGAGATACATGGTGCGTGGCTGATGAACGCCTTCATCTATCTGGCAGCTGGCATTGCCATGGTGGCAATATTCAAGCAACCAACCGAATCTCAAATGAGTGACGCGCGCGGTTGACCGCGACTAGCTAGTCGCGACCGCGAATCCGTCGACCGAGAATCGCCGATACGAGACTGATTATCACACCTGCACCGAATGCGGGCCAGAAACCAGAAACATCAAGTGCGTCGCTGAGATCGCCAACCCACATGAGCATCCACGCGTTCACGACGATGCTGAAGACTCCCAAGGTCAAGATGAGTGCGGGGAATGCCACGAGGCGAATGATGTTGCCAACGATGGCATTCGCAAGTCCAAAGAGCGCCGCAACCCAGAGGTGATTCCACACTCCATCAGCAATGCTGATGCCACCAATCAACACATCCGACAACCACACCGCAACCGTCAGAACGATCCAGCGTCCGAGCAGGTTCACGAGGTCATCCTTGGGCGCGAACCGTGCCACCGTGGTGGTGCTCGACAGTCACCCTGGACGCAACGAAGAGAGGTATGCGACGAGACGTCTTTTCCTTGTATTGCGCGTACGGCGGAAACACCGCCACACTTCTCTGCCACCACGTGTCGTACTCTGCGCCTTCCACCAAACGCACGTGAACGAAGAATGGTTCAGGACCGTCCTGCACGGTGACTTCCGTTGGGTGGGCCACCAAGTTGTGGTACCACGCGGGATGTTGCGGTGCACCGCCGTACGACGCAACGAGCGCATACTCACCCCCATGTTCCACGCGCATTAAAGCGATCTTGCGAATGCTTCCGGATGTTGCTCCACGCATCGACACGATGATGACTGGAATTCCCGTTTCACGCAGTGTGCCTGCCTCACGACCACCGGTTCGCTCATAGGTATCCACCTGATCTCGCACCCACTGCATGGTGCTGGGAATGTAGTTGCCCTCAAGTTGTGGCACGAGCCAAGTCTGTCAGGTCACGAGCGTGATGGTGCACAATTGGGTACCTGTCTGGATTTCCGACCTCAATGCCGCTCAGCCTGTGCCAATGCGTTGCGCAACATCCCCGGAAAGATGATTGCGTGGAACGGGATGAGCACCCACCAGTACAGGCGTCCCGCCAAACCGCGCGGGCGGAAGATTGCGCGTTGCACCACATGAGTACCGACGACATTGTTGCCCGTGCCGCTGTCGCCACTGCTCCGTGCATCGCTCAATCGGAACTCCAACCAGGCTTGACCGGGCAGACGCATCTCGGCACGCAACAGCAATGTTTCACCGTCCTTCACATCAGCGATACGCCAGAAGTCGAGTGGATCGCCCACGCGCAAGACGTGCTGATCGCGTCGCCCGCGGCGCATACCCACACCACCGAACACCGAGTCGATTCGTCCGCGCAACGCCCACAGCCACTCGAAGCCATACCAACCAGTGGTGCCGCCCAATGACGAGAGCACGCTCCATACCTGTTCCTTCGATGCGGGAGTGGTCTGCTCTCGCTCATCGACGAACAGCGTTCCACCCGTCCACGCTGGATCGGTCACTGCGACGTCCCATGCCACCCACGGTCGCGATGCATCCGTCCACCGCGTAGGTGCATTCGTCCGTTCGATTGCGCGCTTCACCGCTTGATCGAACGTGAGCAGTCCACCCGGAGGTGGCGGAAGTACGTTGAGCACCGACTTTGCAGGGTCTACCACCACTTTGTTGATGAGCGAGTCGATGAGTGGCCGCGCAATCGACGCGGGCACTGGAGTGACGAGACCCACCCACATACTCGATACTCGGGGTGTAAGTAGAGGCACACGTACAACGATTCGTCGTCGCAACCCTGCTGCTTTTGCATAGCGAGCCATCATGTTGCGATACGTCAGCGTTTCTGCCCCGCCAACGTCGAATACGCCACGCACGTGTTCGGGTGCACGAGCCGCAGCCACCAAGAAGTGAAGCATGTTGACTATCGCGATGGGTTGCGTTGGATTGTCCACCCAACGAGGAGTCACCATCGCAGGGAGATGCTCCGTGAGGTACCGAAGCATCTCGAACGATGCCGAGCCACTGCCGATGATGATTCCGGCGCGTAGCTCGATCACCGGCACCCCGGTGCTTGCCAAGACCTTGCCGACCGAGCGACGCGACTCCAGGTGCTTGCTGAGATTTTCGTCGTTGGCGATGCCACCGAGGTACACGATGCGCTTCACGCCTGCCCGTGATGCAGCCTCGGCAAATGTGCGGGCCATCGCCGACTCGAGATCGTCGAATTTCGCTCCGGTGCTGATGGAGTGCAGCAAGTAGAACGCCACATCAACGCCGGTAAGTGCCTGGCCCAACGATGCAGCACTCATCGCATCGCCCTCTACGACTTCGACTTGACCGAACCACGGTGTATTTGCAACTTTCGCTGCCGATCGCACCAACACACGCACATTGAAGCCTTCTTCCACCAACAGCGGCGCGAGGCGACCACCCACGTATCCAGTTGCGCCGGTGACGAGGACTCTCATGGCTGCGACCCTAGGGGACGAGAGACGCACAACATCTACTTAGGTACGCTCGTCACAATGGAGGCACACAGCGAGTCGGTGCACGACCAGGTGTCTCAACGACTGCGAAAGTCCGGTCTGGTGTATACCGCTGGCCGACGTCAGTTGGTCGACCTGCTCCTGCAGTTCGGGCGCCCTGCAACCGTTCCGGAACTTCTGAAGCGTGGATCTCGACTGACGCAAAGTTCGATGTATCGAAACCTTGCCGATTTGGAGGAGATGAAGATCATCCACAAGGTCTCGGGAAACGATGATCATGCACGATACGAACTCACCGAGGAATTTATCGGCCATCACCACCACCTCATTTGTGTGCGCTGCGGCGCGATCGATGACTTTGTCGTAACTTCTGATACGGAGCACGCACTGGATGCCGCACTTGCTCGGGCCGCACGATCGGCCAAGTTCACCGTGTCGGGGCACCGCCTGGATGCACTCGGTCTCTGCGCTCGATGCAAGCGCTAATGAGATGCAACCCTCACAACTCGTTCTAGTCTCACTCTGGTGAGTGAACAACAGCCATATGCCTATATCGCCGGTCCCCTGTTCGATGAAGGCGAACGTTGGTTCATCGAAGCCCTCGAGGCTCGGGTGGCCGCTCTGGGATTCGACACGTTCCTCCCGCACCGCGACAATCCCCCGAAGACCGAACACAACGTTCGACTCATCTTCGACAACGACAAAGGTGCGATCGACCGCTGTGATGTGATCGTTGCGAATCTGAACGGCATCACTACCGACGATGGCACGGCGTGGGAACTCGGTTATGCATTCGCGTCGGGAAAGTACGGCATCGGATTGTTCACCGACTGGCGGGCACGATTCCCGGCACAACTCGAGGTAGTGAACCTGATGATGCAGTGCTCGTTGAACGTGTTGGCACGGTCCTTTGACGAAGTCGAGAGTGCGCTCCTTGCCTGGAAATCGAAAAACTGGAACTCTTAGGGCCACACGTACCGAGTGATGAACCTCTCTGACGCACGACTACTCAGTTTCGACTGCTACGGAACGCTCATCGACTGGGAGTTCGGCATCACCGAGACGGTGTCTCGCCTCGCAGCACCACACGGTATGCATCCAACGGAGGCAGACATTCTCGCCTTGTTCGCCTCGCATGAGACCCACGTACAGGACGCAAATCCCACGTGGACCTATCCGGTGATACTTGCGGAAACATGGCGACGCATGGCAACGAGCATGGGCCTGCCCGACCCGTTGAGTGACAGGGACCAGTGCGAACTCGACGCACGAGCATTCGCATCGTCCGTACCCGAGTGGCCGGCGTTCGCCGATAGTCACGAGGCATTGCTCGACCTACAACGCCAGTGCAAGCTGGTGATTCTCTCCAACGTGGACAATCAGAGCTTCGCGGGATCAAATACCAAACTCGGAATCACGTTTGACGCGATACTCACCGCACAAGACATCGGCTCGTACAAACCCGATCTCCACAACTTTCACGTGCTACAGCAGCACGTTCGCGACATGGGAATCGCACCCAATCAACACCTGCATGTTGCCCAGAGCCTCTTTCACGATCACGTGCCCGCCCAGGCCGTGGGGTTGAAGACCGTGTGGATCAATCGCTACGGGGCCAAGCGCGCAGCAGCAAAGTCGGCAGGTGCCACACCTGCGGCGGCACCAGTCACACCACACTGGGAGTTCCCCACGCTGCGCGCCTTCGCCGATGCGCTGAACTCTGCCTGAAATCTGCAGTCACGTCAGATTGCTGCGGGCCTCACTCGTTACTCCCGCGACTGAAGGGTCTTTGGCGCTCCCGGCAAGAATCGAACTTGCGGCCTACGGTTTAGGAAACCGTCGCTCTATCCAACTGAGCTACGGGAGCTGGTGACCGTCACTTTGTGAGAGCGACGATTTCTTCTACGAGAATCTCTGGCGCTTCCCAGTTCAACATATGTCCCTTGCCTGGAATCCGCCTCAACGTAGAGCCTTTGATTCCCTTGTGGAGCCAGTCAGTATGGAAGGGCGGAGTGGTCTTGTCTTTTTCTCCCACCACGATGCGGCACGGCAACGAGATGTTGCCAAGTTCTCCGTAGCGATCCTCCTTCACGAACGCAGTCAAAATAGGTACCAATTGCTGCAAGTCAGTTCGTCGGAAGGTGTCGATGAATGCATCCATCATCTGCGGGTGCTTTTCGTCCCCCATGACCGACTTTGCAAAGAACGCCGCCGTTGCATCGCTGCGAATCATCTTGCCCATCAAGCCCGACTGAATCATGGGAATCTGGACGCGATTCTGCAGGTTTTTTCGATTCACATCGCCTGCAAATGTTGCCATCAAGACACACCCGCGAAGGTGCCGAGCCATCGCCGTTGGTTGCTCAACGAGGGCACGGATTGCAAGAAATCCACCCATACTGTGGCCGACCAAAATCCCACCCGTCACGTCATAGCCACGGAGTACTGCCAGATAGTCATCCACCATTTGGCGAGAGCCGACTCCCTGACTTCCGATGTCACTTCGCCCATGCCCACGCTGATCAAAAGCAATCACCTTGAAGCCGCAACGAACCAGATCCTCCGCAATCACGTTCCACTCGTGCATGTCGACGGCAAAGCCGTGAGCAAGCACGACAGGAGTTCCGGACCCCATCGCGACGGTGCTCAATCGGGTTCCGTCGTCGGTGGTGATCACGCGCTCGGCGGCCGACAAGGGCCGCTGGAAAACATTGACCATGGCTAAACCCTAGTAACGGAGTTCCTTCACTAACAGGCGTGAGTGAGTCACCAACTACGCTCGCCGCAGAGGAAGGCACCCCATGGACGACGCACCGCGACTGAAGCACAAATACGGACGCATTGACAAGGACTACGCGATGGCACTCGCAACGCGTGCGCCCGAGGACGACGGCCCCATCTACATGGTGAACCTCATGAAGTACCACGAAGTCGCCCAATACACCGACGATGCAGGTGTCGACAAACCCATCAGCGGGCGCGAGGCAGACGATCGGTACAACCCAACTTCCATCCTGGCCAAGATCGGTGCCACCATCGTGTTTGTCGGCGATGTGGTGGGCAACCACGTTGGCTCCGAAGATTGGGATCGCATCGCCATCGTTCGTTACGCCACTCGTAAGTCCTTCATCGACATGCAGACACGCAAGGACTTCGGCGAAAAACACGTCCACAAGGCCGCGGGGATGCAACGCACCATCATCGTGTGTTGTCGTCCGCAAGATGCCTCGCTCGATGCACGTGGTCGACCGAAGGCTGACGACGATCGGCTCGTTGCAATGGTGGTTCGCCAAACTGCAAATCGTGCTACAACATTCGACGCCCTGCCGGGTGCAACCAACCTTGCAGCCGAAGGAACCATCATTGGCGACGGCCGCCTGTGGGACACCGTTCAGTTCGTTCCGGTGGCTTCGACGACCGACGTGGAATCATTGGCCAACTCCATGTCGGCCTCCACCGACGGCGACATGTACGTGATGACGGTTCGTGCCTCGATGGACGCCATCACTCAGGGCTGACGTGCACCTCGAGATCGATCGTCGGGACATCCGACGTACACGACTGGTGCCATCATCAGCACCAAAGGAGTTGCCGACCAGTCATATAGTGATGCGACTGGAAAGTGCAGCGCTTACTTCCAACAACGTGAGTTACGCCCTGAGCGGCGACATGCTCGACTACTGGGGCTTCTTCCCCACCGAAAATGGCTGGGGACGTCTTCCGGTGATGGGCTTCGGTGTCGTGACTGCATCCAGCTGCGACGATGTCCCCGTAGGCGGGCGGTACTTCGGCTTCTATCCGCTCGGCGATCACCACGTGGTTCACGCCCAGGCGTCCCGAGGTGGATTCATCGATGCTGCACCCTGGCGGGAGAAACACGCGATGGCCTATCGGAGCTTCGACAAAGCAGAATCCACGCCACAGGATGATGCGATCCTCATCCTGCGTGGACTGTTTCTCACCTCGTTTTTGATCGAGGACTTCATTCGAGAACGTCAGAACTTCGGAGCCAAACAGATCATCATTACCAGCGCATCGAGCAAGACGTCGATTGCTCTTGCCCATTGCGTACAGCGATCCTCGAATCTTCATGTAGTAGGCATCACCTCGGTTGGCAACGCCACGTTCACCGAGAGCCTCGGAGAATACGACCAAGTAGTCACGTACGACAATCTGGACACAATCGAAAAGACATCATCGATCGTCGTAGACATGGCTGGAAATCAAAACATCGTTGGAAAGATTCATTCACTGTTGCCTGATCTCATTGCCCATTCAGCAAGCGTCGGCGCCACCCATTGGAACGCCGAGCGAAGCAATACTCCGATTCCTGCCCCGCGACCAGAATTCTTCTTTGCGCCTTCTCAGCTCGCAAAACGAGGCAAGGAGTGGGGACGCGAGGAAATCAACCGGCGAATCTCCGACGCCCTTGCAATCTTCATCGACAGCAGCGCACGATGGATGACGATGCGCCACACTCGCGGTGCCGAAGCAGTCGCAGGCGTGTACGACGATCTCGTGGCGGGCAAGGTCGACCCGAGCCTCGGCCACATCGTGGCATTTGACTGACGAATTCCCACCAGCCGAGCGAACGCTCGTGTCGCTAGTTGGGCAATGTGTAGGAGTTCTCGAACTCGTCTTGCAACACTGTTGCGAGTGATGCGGTGGTGTCGATCACCAATTCCTCGGTGAGTATGCGGGTGCGATACGACCAACCGGTTGGTAACGCGAGTCGATCGCCGAGCGATGCGAGCGACTCCTCCGACATCGACGGATCCACGCCCTTGCATAGCGCTTGCATGACGTAGTTCTTGCCAGACGGGTTCACCAGTTCGAACACCGGCTTACCGGCATCCCAGAAAAATACTGCACCACGATTCACGCTGACTTCGGAGTACGGGCCACTGCCGAGTTTGTCGCCAAGCGGTAGGGTCGCAATTCGGCGAAACTGGATTCCGCCGAATTCCCGTAACACGGGCTCCATCGGGGCGACCTTGGTGCCAAATCCGTCCAACACCCAATGACGTGGGCCGTTCATCTTGACGAACATCGCACCCAACTCGGCGGCGATGGCCTTCGGGTCGAGCTTCTCCCACAACTCCTGCGGACAATCGTTCAACAGTTGGGTGCCGTACACCTCGGCGTGCAAGCCATCATCCCGTTGGAAAATCGGCAGCACCTCGCCATATCGAACACCTCGCATGTGATCGATCAATCGCTCACTGGCCTTCGATGTCGTCATTGTGCTCCAATCATGGGCATTGTGGTTTCTGCTGCATCACCGTAGTGCGAATCGGCAACAATGTACGCATGGGAGCCGCGTCCATCAACACAGCGAGTAGCACCCCATCGTCTCCAGACGTTGACGTTGCGATTGTCGGTGCCGGCTTTGCGGGCCTCTACATGTTGCATCGGGCCCGACAGACAGGATTCACCGCCCGAGTCTTCGAGCGTGGCGGCGGCGTGGGTGGCACGTGGTATTGGACCCGCTATCCGGGCGCGCGTTGCGACGTGCCCAGCCTCGAATACTCGTACCAATTCTCCGACGAATTGCAGCAGGAATGGGAATGGTCGGAGAAGTACGCCACGCAACCCGAGATTCTGCGTTACGCGGAACATGTGGCCGACCGCTTCAATTTGCGTCGCGACATCTCGTTCAATACCACTGTTGCTTCGCTGCAATGGCATGGCGATATCTGGGAGGTCACCACTCGATCAAGTGATGATCCAGACCACCAGCAGGACGTTGCTCTGACGGCTCGATTCGTCGTACTCGCAACCGGCTGTTTGTCATCGGCGAACATTCCGCGCTTTCCCGATGACCATCTCTTTGCGGGCCGGACGTATCACACCGGGGCGTGGCCCCACGAGGGAGTGGATTTCACGGGTCAACGCGTTGCAGTGTTCGGCACAGGGTCATCGGGGATTCAGTCCATCCCCCTCATCGCAAAGCAGGCAGCACATCTCACGGTGATGCAACGCACGCCCGCATATTCCATTCCTGCACGAAACCAGCAACTCTCACCCGAGTATGTGGCCGACATCAAGGCCAACTACGCCGAGTTTCGCCGAAAGAACAGTCTCACTCGTGCGGCCCTCGGGGGTGATACCCCAACGGGACCACATGGTGCATGCGAAGTGAGCGAAGACGAACGTCGGGCTGCCCTCGAAGCACGCTGGCAAAAGGGTGGATTGCTCTTTCTCGGCGCATTCAATGATGCGCTCACCAACCCGGAGTCCAATCGTCTCATCGCCGACTTCGTACGCGACAAGATTCGATCAACGGTGCACGATCCCGACACGGCACGAAAGCTCACTCCTGACAGCATCATCGGCTGCAAACGTCTGTGTGTTGACACCGAGTATTACGACACGTTCAATCGCCCAAATGTGTCACTCATCGACTTGCGTGAACAACCAGTCGAGCGGTTTACGGCGAAGGGCATCGTCGTGCAGAATGCCGCTGGGACCAGCCATGACAAGTCGAGCACCTCTGGATCGAGTCGACGTGTCGAGCACGAGTTTGATTCGATCGTCTTTGCCACCGGGTTCGACGCCATGACCGGCGCAATCTCCAAGATCGACATCACAGGTAGGGATGGTCGGACTCTCAGTGACGCATGGTCGGCGGGTCCGGTGAACTACCTCGGGCTGTCCGTACATGGGTTTCCCAACCTGTTCACCATCACCGGGCCAGGAAGTCCGTCGGTACTCACCAACATGATCGTGTCCATTCAGCACCACGTGGAATGGATTGCCGACTGCATCAGTTGGATGAAGGTGAATCACTCGCCGACCATCGAGGCCGACGCCGATGCGCAGGATCGGTGGGTGCAGCACGTAAACACGGTTGCAGGAATGACGCTGTACCAGTCGTGCAGTTCGTGGTATCTCGGCACCAACGTGCCGGGCAAACCGCGAGTCTTCATGCCGCTGCCGGGCTTCCCTGCGTACGCCCAGCAGTGCGCCGACGTGGCCCTGAACGGATACCGCGGCTTTCGTACTTGACATCGTCAAGTACGCTCACGATATGTCTACTAGGAGGCAATCGTGACAACGATCGAGCGCAATTCGTCGAATCCATATCTCGCCAACAATCTCGCACCGGTGCACGAAGAGGTCACCGTCACTGACCTGCGCGTGACGGGCACGATTCCCACGGAACTCACCGGCCGTTACTTGCGCAACGGGCCGAATCCGGCCGGAACCGTCGATGAAAAGTCGTATCACTGGTTCTTGGGTCACGGCATGGTGCACGGAGTGCGAGTCGATGATGGTCGGGCTGCGTGGTACCGCAACCGTTGGGTCCGCACCAAGGACGTGTGCGACGTGCTCGGCGGAACTCCCCCGCCGTCGGACTGGCCGGACGGCCATGCTTCGTTCTCGGCGAACACCAGTGTGATTGGGCACGCCGGGCGCACCTACGCGATTGTCGAGGGCGGCTCTGCACCCGTCGAACTGAGTTACGAACTCGACACGGTTCGTGTGTCGAATTTCGGCGGCACCCTTCCGCACGCGTTCTCGGCGCACCCGAAGCGCGATCCGAAGACTGGCGAGTTGCACGTGATGGCGTACTACTGGGCGTGGGGCAATCAGGTGCAGTACCTCGTGGTCGGCACCGACGGACGTGTTCGAAAGCACGTCGACATTCCGTTGCCGGGCGGCCCGATGCTGCACGACATGGCCATCACCGAGAAGTACGCGCTCGTCTTCGATCTTCCCTGCGTCTTCAACCTCGACTCCGCGATGAAAGGCGTGCGCTTCCCGTACTTCTGGGACCACAACTACGAAGCACGCATCGGCCTGCTGCCGCGCGACGGTGCGGCCAGCGACATGAAGTGGGTGTCGATCGACCCGTGCTACTTCTTCCATCCGATGAACGCGTACGACGACGGCGACGAAGTGGTGCTCGACGCAGTGCGACACCCGCGAGTCTTTGACCGCGACCGTCGCGGGCCGAACGAAGGTGATCCCGTACTCACACGCTGGCGCCTCAACGCCAGGACTGGCCGATCCACGGAACACGTCATCGACGGCCACCCGCAAGAGTTCCCGAGAGTCAACGAGTCGCTGATCGGTCACCGCTACCGCTTCGGATACTCGTCAGGAATCGGGACTGGCTTTGCCCAAGACACCTTGATCAAGACCGACGTGGACAACGGGTCAGTACAACGTCGCACCGACCAGCCGCGCTACGGATACGGCGAGCCGGTGTTCGTCGCGCGCGATGGCGCGAAGTCCGAGGATGACGGCTGGGTCATGACCCTGCGTCACGACACCCAGAACGACACCTCGGATCTCGCGATCTTCGATGCACAAGCGATCACCGATGACCCGGTTGCGGTGGTGCACCTACCGGTTCGCGTACCGAACGGCTTCCACGGCAACTGGATCCCCGACAACAGATAAGTCACCCCGCCTCAGCAGTTCCCATGGCTGCGCCATGCCCCGCTGCGCCAAGACTTTTTCCATCTCCCTGCGGTTGATGCACACACCATGGTGAACACGACCAGTCGCAGCCTTGCTGCTTGACAAACCCCACAGGAGTGATACGTCAATGATCATGGCAGAAAGCACCATCACCACGGGAGTCGCTGACGACCGGCTCGTTACCGTCAGCGACCTTCGTTATGAACTTGAGCGTGAGCGTCGCATCACCGACGCACACTTTGCAAACGTGCTGATTCGGATCGAGGCCATTCACAACACGTTTGACCAACGGTTCGAGCAAGTCGACAAGCGATTTGAGCAAGTTGACAAGCGATTCGAGCAAGTTGACAAGCGATTTGATCGAATTGACGCGCGGTTCGACGCCCTCGACGAACGACTTCGCTCCAACAAGACCCTCCTCATCCTGGCGGTATCAACGGCATCGAGCATCGCCTCGGTAGTGATTTCGCTACTCAAGTAGCCGGTGGCTACGAACGGTGGTAGTTGGGTGACTCGTGCGTGATGGTTACGTCGTGTGGGTGACTCTCTTCGCGACCGGCAGTCGTTACTCGCATGAACTTTGCTCGGCGGTGCAGCTCGGGCAGCGTCGCAGCTCCCACGTACCCCATTCCCGATCGCAGTCCGCCCACCAATTGATACACCACGTCGGCAAGTGAGCCGGCATACGCCACGCGTCCCTCGATGCCCTCCGGCACCAACTTGTTGCGACCTCCGGCTCCACCGACGCCCTGTGCCGAGCCGTAACGATCCGAACCGAGTCCCTGCATCGCACCGAGCGAACCCATACCGCGATAACTCTTGTAGCGACGACCTTCGAAGAGTTCCACCTCGCCGGGCGCTTCATCGGTACCTGCGAACAAACTGCCGAGCATCACCACGCTGGCACCCGCCGCCAATGCCTTCACCAAATCGCCTGAGTATGTGACTCCGCCATCGGCGATGGTAGGAATCCCAAGTTGTTGCGCGCGACGCGACGCAAACCAAATTGCCGACAGCTGCGGCATTCCGGCACCCGCAATGACGCGGGTCGTGCAGATGGATCCTGCCCCGACACCAATCTTCACGGCGTCCGCGCCGGCGGAGTGCAGCGTGTCAACACCGCTCTCGTCCACCACGTTTCCTGCAACGACGGACAAGTTCGGCCAACTTGCTTTGATGCGTTCGATTGCCTTCACAACACCCATGGAGTTCCCGTGTGCTGTGTCAATCACGACTGCATCGGTGTCAACTCGCACCAGTGCTTCGACACGATGCTCGAGGTCCTCGCCCACACCCACCGCTGCGGCCACTCGCAAGCGACCCGCTGAGTCACGAGTGGCGTTGGGAAACTCTTGTCGCTTCATGATGTCTTTCACGGTGATGAGTCCGCGCAACCGACCTTTGTCATCGACGAGTGGCAATTTCTCGATGCGATGCTTCTGCAGCAGCACCTTTGCCTGCTCCAAGGTGGTGCCCTCGGGTGCAGTCACCAACTCGTTACTGGTCATGAATTCACTTACTGGGCGTCGGTAGTCATCGGCGGAGCAGAATCGAACATCGCGATTGGTCAGAATTCCAACGAGCACACCCTCGCTATCGGTGATGGGTACTCCAGAAATCTTGTAACGATTCATCAAATGTTCGGCGTCGTCCAATGTGGCGGTGGCAGGCAATGTGATGGGATCACTGATCATTCCCGACTGTGAACGCTTCACCTTTTGCACTTCTGATGCCTGATCTTCGATCGACAGGTTCCGGTGCACTACGCCCAAGCCACCACAACGTGCCATTCCAATCGCCAAACGTGCTTCGGTAACACGATCCATTGCCGCCGACACCAAGGGAACGCTCAACTCAATGTCGCGGGCAAACGTCGTAGAAGTATCGGCTTGGTCGGGAAGCACGTCACTGAACCCAGGTACCAAGACCACGTCGTCGAACGTGAGTCCCTCGAAGCGACTAAAGAGTTCGTCCATAGGCAGACGCTACTCTCGCGGCGCCAACGTCTCTTTTGATTCTTGACAAAAAGTCAGTGGCGGAAGTGGCGAATGTCGGTAAACACCATTGCAATCCCGTGTTCATTGGCTACCGCGATGGATTCGTCATCACGCTGACTGCCGCCTGGCTGCACGATGGCCACAACGCCAGCAGCAGCCAGCGCATCGGGGCCATCGCGGAACGGGAAGAACGCATCGCTCGCCGCCACAGCCCCCTGGGCCCGTTCGCCTGCTCTTGTGCAAGCAATGCGTGCAGCATCAACTCGATTCTGTTGACCCGCGCCGATGCCAACCGCGCAGTTGTCACGTGCCAACACGATGGCATTTGAACTCACCGCGGCACAGGTCACCCATGCCACCGCGGCATCGCGCAACTGTGCGGCAGTCGGCTGCTTCGTGCTCACCACCCGCCACTGTGATCTATCGGCCGACGGTGCATCGTGGTCTTGCAGGAGCACGGCACCATCCACACCACGCCACGACCAACCGTCCCTGAACGGTGGTTGCGCGCGCAAAATTCGTAGGTTCCTTTTTGTGAGCAAAACCTCGAGCGCAGCCGGCTCGAAGTCGGGTGCAACTACTACCTCGGTAAACACCTCCACCAGAGCCAGTGCTGCAGCTTTGGTCATCGGGCGATTCAGCCCGACGATGCCACCGAATGCACTCATCGGGTCGCACTCGTGGGCCCGCTTATATGCAGTTTCGATATCGGGCGCAACTGCCAACCCACATGGGTTGGCGTGCTTCACGACCACGGCGGCAGGTTCGGAAAATCGATGCACGAGTGACCACGCAGCGTCGGCATCGAATACGTTGAGATAGGACATCTCCTTGCCGCCAAGTTGTTCGGCATTGCTCCACCAACTCCGCTCGCCGATGATTCGATATCTTGCGCCACGTTGATGTGGGTTTTCGCCATAACGCAATGTTGCCTCGCGCTCCAACCGCAGGGTCAGCCGTTCGGGCAAGGCGTCAGGCTGTTCGTTTTGCTGTGCAGCGAGGGTTGAACCTTCACCAGTTGCCCGCGCAAACCATGCAGCAACTTGTGCGTCATAGGCCGCGGTCACGGCAAACGCACGCGCGGCAAGTTGCTGGCGAGTGCCCGCACTCAAGGCGCCAGATGCGCGCAACTCGGCGAGCACCTCGCCGTATTGTGCGCGATCAGTCACCACTGCGACACGCGCATGGTTCTTCGCCGCCCCACGCACCAGCGACGGGCCGCCAATATCAATCAACTCGATGCTTGGTTTGGTATCGAATGGATACAGGCTCACTGCCACCAAATCAATCGGCGAGATGTTGTGTCGTTCTAATTCTGCGCGGTGCGTTGCATCCGTTGTGTCGGCCAGAATGCCGCCGTGCACCGACGGGTGCAGCGTCACCACACGATGCCCGAGGATCGCTGGGTACCCCGTTACATCGGCGATGTCGACGACGGGCAGCGAAGCATCGCGCAATGCTTGAGCCGTGCCGCCGCTGGCGAGCAATTCCCAGCCGAGTTCGTGCAGCGACCGCGCAAACTCCACGATGCCGGTTTTGTCATAAACGCTGAGCAATGCCCTCGGCACGAGCCGAGTCTGGCACAGTCCTCCTGCAATTCAGAAACAGTGTGCGTCGCGAGGCGCCCTACGTAATCAATCGCTTGGTCATCACGCGAACACTCAACTTGCCCGTGATCGCGGCAAACACCACCAGTGCCAATACATGCCATAGTGAAGCCAGAGAAAGTGTGCCGAAGCATGCATCACGCACCAATTCGATGCAGTGATACACCGGGTTCACATTGCTGATCGTCCCGACCCATCGTGGCAAACCGTCAATGGGGAAATACGTTCCCGAAACGAACAAAAGAGGCGTCAACAACGCCGACTGAAAGTACGAGAACGAATCAATCACCTTCACCACCCCGGAGATGTACTGACCCAAGAATGTGAGTCCCAGCGCCGAGATGAAGCAGATCAATGGCACGAGGAGCATGCTCCAGCGCGGTGAGAGACCGAAAGGAATCGTCGCCAACATCGGCACGGAGCCGTACACCGCTGTACGAGTTGCGATCCACGTGGCTTCACCCACCATCAGCTCCGCCGTCGTCGTGGGTGTCGAAAGAATCCCGTCGTACACCTTCTGAAACACTCGGGCAATGAAGGTGTTGTACATGCCGGGAAAGACCGAACTGAACAACACCGCGGTAGCCACCGCACCAGTACCGACGAACACCACGTACTTCATGCCGTCAATTTCGTCGACGAAGGCGCCGACACCAAGGCCGATGGCAAACAGGAAAATCAGTGGCTCCAGAATTGCCGTAAAGGTAGTTCCGGGCCAATACCGCTTGAAGATGATGAGCTCACGCGTCCAGATTGCTGGCAGTGAACGTGCATCGAACCTAGCCATCGAGAGACTCTCCCGTCAGCAACACAAATACGTCCTCAAGGTTCGTTGGTCGCCGCGATAGACGACCCCACGAATCGAGCAATTCCGTCGCAGTTCCCTCTACTCCCAGCACGGAGATACTCAAGCCAGCACGCCGCGACTTCAGCCCAGCGTGTACAGCCTTCGCCGCAATCTCGTCCAGCACCTCGGGAGGCCCGAAGTATTCGACAGCTTCCAACCCGACGTACTGTTCGCGTAGTTGCTGCGGCGTACCACGGGCAATTACTCGTCCATGATTCACGATGGCGATGTCGTCGGCAAGACGTTCAGCCTCCTCGATGTAGTGAGTGCTCATCACGACGGTGACGCCACTTCGTCGCATTCCGTCGATGATCAACCACAGGTCACTCCGCACCTGCGGATCCAGACCAACGGTCGGCTCATCAAGCAAGACCACCTTGGGTGAGTTGATGAATGCCCGCCCGAGGAGAAGCCGCCGACGCATTCCACCCGACAAGTTGGTAACTCGCTCACTTGCACGATCGGTGAGTTGCGCCGTCGCCAGCGCCTTTGCCACTGCCTCCTTGCGCCGTGCGCGAGGCACTCGGCACAATGCCGCCCACAGGGCAAGGTTCTCGCGTGCCGTTTGCTGGTCGTCCATGTTGTCCTGCTGCGGACACACTCCCAGAACCGAACGTGCGTCACGGCTCTGCGTCGCTACGTCAAAGTCGAGCACCGAGATGGATCCCCCGTTCAAGCCCGTTTGACCCGTGATCATTCTCATCAAGGTTGTCTTTCCCGCACCATTCGGACCCAGCAACCCCAGGCAGGTTCCCGGCTGCACTTCAATCGACAAATCGTCTACTGCAACGAAGTCACCAAATCGCTTGGTCACGTTACGGATTGCGAGCGCTGGTGATTGCGGCACCTGGTCAGGCTAGGTTGAGCGCATGAAGATCGGCGTACAAATCCAGCCCCAGGCGACCACCGTTCAAGCCATGCGCGACACATGGAAGCGCGCCGACGACCTCGGTGTCGACAGTTTGTGGACATGGGACCACTTCTATCCGTTGTTCGGCGACCCCGATGCTGAACACTTTGAGTGCTACACGTTGCTTGCCGCGATGGCGGCCGACACCAAGCATGCAACCATCGGTGCACTCGTGACGTGCTACTCGTACCGCAACCCCCAATTGCTCGCCGACATGGCACGCACCATCGACCACATCAGCAATGGCCGGTTCATCCTCGGGATTGGTTCCGGGTGGTTCGAGCGCGACTACACCGAGTACGGCTACGAATTCGGAACCGCTCCAGGGCGCTTGAAGATTCTCGAGTCCGGACTCCCCGTCATCAAGGAACGCATGGCCAAACTCAATCCCGGTCCAGTGAACGGCAAGATTCCGCTCATGATCGGTGGCAGTGGCGAGAAAGTCACCTTGCGACTTGTCGCACAGCACGCCGACCAACTCAATACATTCGGTCCTCCCGACAACTTCAAGAAGAAGAACGACATTCTGAATGAGTGGTGCGCAAAGGTCGGTCGCAATCCCAAGGACATCGAGCGAACGGTCGCCGTACGCCCGGAAGAGTTGGAGAAAGTCGACGAGTACGCAGCAGCCGGTGCCGATCACATGATCGTGATGTTGAGCAAGCCGTATGACCTCAGCGCAGTGGAGAAGTTCGTAGCCTCTACGCGGTGAGCGAGGTTTTACAACGGTCGGCATTCGTTCGACTGCAAGTAGCAAACCTCTCGTCGGGTGTCGCCAACGGCGTGGTGATGATCACCGTGCCGTGGTTGGTACTGGAGCGAACGGGTTCTCCGGCTCGTGCCGGTCTCCTTGCTGCATTGGTGAGTCTTCCGGGCATCTTCGTGTCGCCGGTAGTCGGTGGGCTCATCGACCGTGTGGGGCGGCGAGCCGTCTCGGCACTCTCCGACGTACTCTCGTGTCTCTCGGCATTGCTCTTCGTCGTAGGTGAAGTAGTCACCGATCTGCAATTCGTCTTCATCGCATTGTTTGCGGTGCTCGGTGCCGTGTTCGATCCTGCCGGTTATACCGCGCGAAAGTCCCTCATTCCGAATGCAGCCGTCTCTGCAGGCATGAATGTAGAGAAGGCGAACGGTCGACACGAGGGATTCTTTGCCATCGGTTGGATGCTCGGCCCAGCGGCTGGGGCCTGGTGTATCAACTTCGGTGGACCGACTCTGGCGTTTGCGAGCACGAGTGCGCTCTTTTTGCTTGCGGCACTTGCCGTTCGGTCCATGCGAGTGCGCGAACAACGCAGTGAGCACCACGAAACTGCCGAGCCGTTTTGGAAGGCACTCCATGGTGGTTTTTCCATCTTGCGATCCGACAAAGCCCTGCTCGCGTTCACTCTCGGACTCACCGTGATGAGTGGTCTGTACATGCCGATTGACACCGTGATTTGGCCGACACACTTCGAATCGCAGGACAACGCAGTTGGTCTCGGCGTTGTGATGTCAGCGGTGGCTCTTGGAGTGGTGATCGGTGCGTTTGCCTATGGGCGACTTGCAGAACGAATCCGAACCTCCACACTGCTGCGAATGATCATCGTGATGTCGACAGCAGCACTCTTGCCAATGGGCTTCCTCCCGGGCACCTCGGTGTTTGCAGTGCTGGCACTCGTGACGGGTATGGCGTGGGGTCCGTTCAATCCACTGTGGAACACCGTGGTACAGAAACGAATCGATTCGGCCCTGCAAGGCCGCGTTTATGGCTTGCAGATGTCGTTGGTGTACGCAGCACCGCCGGTTGGACAGCTCCTCGTCGGCTGGGGTATCGAAGCATTGGGACTTCGCGCGACGTTCAGCATCGTCTTGGGACTTTTCGCGCTAACGGCTGCAACCATCGTGTCGTTGCGTTCACTCAACGACTTGTAGCGGTAGTGCTCTCACTCAACTACGTGCTGCCGCCCAGCAAGCGTGGGTGCCGCTGGAGATTCGTTCCGGTAGTTGCACGGTTGCTACTGGCCCCGCACTCAATGCTTTTGCGTCGTACACCAGGCAGTTCGACACATCGTTGGGAACATCGGAGGTGAAAGTGATAAGCCATGCGTCATCTTCATCAGTGGCATTTGGTTTGCGCGCCACGACAGTTTCGCTGCCGACTACACCGTTGCCGAACATCAGCACTTCTTCGCTCCCGGTACGCACATCGTGTTTGATGAGTCCATCGAAGGTGAACATTCCTTTCGTCGGCACCACCGAATACACGTAGCGATAGGGCAATCCCGCACGGGTTTGATCAATCATCCCGAACTCGGTGATGGTCTCGCTCAAATACCCTTCCGTCACTTGCCCAGTGCGCATGTTGAAGCGCCAACGGTACGGTCGCGACTTCATGGAGTGCAGGTCGAGATAGCGAAACATCTTCGCTTCGACGGTGGAATCGGTTGCGACTCGCGGTGACGGGTCGTCTTCGAAGTAGCCGTCCAACACCACGTCGTCGCCCTCCTCCCACGCATTGATCCAGTGCAATACGAACGTGGATTCGCACTCGAACCAACGAATCTCCTGTGACGCACCAAAACGCGGAATGATGCCGATGCGCATCGGCATGTCGCGGTAGTAGCGGGTGGCATAGATACCACGCCCCATCAAGTCGGGATCCCAGAACAACGGACAGTCATTGAGAATGGAGTAGTTCGGCGTAAAGGCCATGTCGTGTGGCAAGCGCGCACCCGGCAAATCGATGGGAACATAGTGCACCAATTGGCGCTCGGCCGACACCACTCCGTAGTGCAGGAACGGTGCGGTGGTTTGATAGTTGAAGAACAACAATTCTCCGGTGCGTTCATCAACTTTGGTGTGCGCCGAAACTCCTGCAGCAGGAAACTCACCGCCCCACGTTTCCTTGCCGAGACCGTCCAACGTGTGCGGATCCAGTCGGTACAGGTCACCACACTGATAAAAACTCGAGAGCGCGACACCTGCGTGCACCACGATGTCGGTGCTCGAGGCATCCTTCATTCGGCCACGCGCGCACGAGCCATCGCGCAGCGACTTACTCGGCGGCTCCGCAAGACCTGCCCACAATGCGTGTCCGACATCGACTTCGGCTCGCAGACCATCAGTTTGCACGAAGCGATTGCGATACTCCACCTCACCGTCGCAGAACGACATCATGTGGATCATTCCATCGCCGTCGAAGGGGTGGTAACGACCAATTGATTCAAAGAGTGGGTTTTCGGTGTTGCGCAAATACACGCCGTTCAAGTCACGCGGGATCTCGCCGGACACCTTCATGTCACGAGTGGTGTGCTCTTTGGTTTGGGGCCGCCACGCGCCACTTCGATACGGGTGAGCGTCGGCTCCAGGCAGATTCGAGCTGTACTGACGTACGGTCGTCACGATACGAGCGTAAACCCACCGTCAATCACGAGCACCTGCCCGGTCATGTGCGGGTTGCGAACGATGCCGAGCACCGCCTCCGAGCAGTCGCTGGCGTAAGCCGAGCGCTTCATGGGTGCGGTCTTTGCAACGAAATCATGCATGACACCCCAGTCCTGCGTCCACGGGGTCTGCACCAAACCTGGCGCCACTGCATTGAAACGAATTGGTCCGTACGACTTCGCCATCAACAACGTCATGTGGTTAAGTGCCGCTTTGGTCATCGAGTACGCCATAGAACTTCCAACTGGGCGAACCCCGGCAATTGAGGTGATGTTCACCACGTTGCCGTCATCACTCTTTTGCAGGTGTGGAATGGCCGCCTTGGTGAGCCACCATGTTCCATACACGTTCACCTTGAATGTTTTGTCGAAGATCTCGTCGGTGAGGCCGTCCAGGTCGTTGTGCGGCACGAGTGTGGTCCAACCAGCGTTGTTCACCAGGATGTCGAGACGGCCGAAGGTGTCGATCGTTTCCTTGATCAGCCGTTTGCCTTGTGCTTGGTCACTAATGTCGGCTTGCACGTACGCACCTTTGGTCGCGAGCGAGGCCGCAACCTTCTGGCCGGCTTCGACCGACGATGAGGAGTTCACCACCACGTGTGCACCAAGTTCGGCAAGTCGAAGAGCCGTGGATTCACCGATTCCGCTCGAGGATCCAGTAACGATTGCGACCTTCCCGCTGAGTTCACCCACGACTGAACCTCCGTCGTCGACACTAGACGCGTGTGCGAAGTCCTCGAGAATCGGCTAGACGCGGCGGCGCCATTTCATCACGCCAAAACGAACCACGAAGAGCACGATCACCGCAATCACCACGTACTGCAGCACGGCAACGTACGGCTCAACCTTGTCCCACTGGTCACCGAGAATTGCGCCGGCCCCAATGAGTGCCGTATTCCATGCGGCACTGCCTACGGCGGTATACGCCACGAAAGGCACCAAACGCATGCGTCGGAATCCAGCAGGAATCGACACCACCGAACGAATCAGCGGAACGCAGCGACCCAGCAAGACAGCCGCAGCCGAATGGCGGTCGAACCATGCCTCGGCACGTGCAAGGTCGGAGGGTTTGACGCCAAACCACTTTCCAAATCTTTCGATGAAAGCCGCAAGTCGCACATCGCCGATCAATGCAGCAATCGCATACAACACGAGTGCCCCAATGACCGCTCCCGCCGTAGCCGCAAGGATCATCACCACGACCGACCCGTCGCCACGTTGTGCAACAAAGCCGGCAAAGGGAAGCACGATCTCCGATGGAATCGGCGGAAACACATTTTCCAGGATGACCAGCAATGCCACACCAAGGGCACCCAGTTGCTCGATGACATCCTGCACCCAGCCAGCAAGGTCGTTCAGCACGGATATTCACCGTAGTTCAGCCACACGGCTGACCCTGACCGTACCGCATACGCGTACGTGCGCCAATTTCTCGGCGAAGCAAACGATGTTGCTAGTTGCGCGACAACTCTTTGCGATTCTTGAATTTCGCTGAGCGATAGTCCTTGTTCATCAACGCGATGACGTCGAGCGAAATCTCCTTCGGGCACGCAGCAGAGCACTCCCCATGATTAGTGCACGAGCCGAAGTGTTCGTCCATCGTGTCGACCATCGCCTCGGCGCGCTTGTAGCGCTCGGCCTGACCTTGGGGCAACAAGTTGAGGTGCGCAATCTTGGCACCGACGAACAAGTTGGCCGCACCGTTCGGACACGCTGCCACACACGCCCCGCAACCGATGCAAGCTGCGGAATCCATCGCTGCATCAGCCACGGGCTTTGGCACTGGAATGAGGTTGGCGTCCGGTGCTCCACCGGTGGGCGACGTGATGTAACCGCCCGATTCCACGATGCGGTCGAACGCCGAACGATCCACCATGAGGTCCTTCACGATGGGGAATGCGCCGGCACGCCAAGGCTCGATCACGATCGTGTCGTTGCTCTTGAACGAACGCATGTGCAACTGGCACGTCGTGGTGGCACGTTGCGGACCATGTGCTTGACCATTGATCATCAACGAACAGGTTCCACAGATGCCTTCACGACAGTCGTGGTCGAATACCACTGCCTCCTTGCCCTGCGAAATGAGCCGCTCGTTGAGCACATCCAACATCTCCAGGAACGACGCCTCATCGGTGATGGAGTCGATGACGTGGGTTTCGAAATCGCCTTTGGCAGTTGGTCCGTCCTGGCGCCAGACCTTGACGGTGAGGTTCTTCAGGGTGTGACTCACTTGTAGCTCCTCGTGGCAAGTTGCAGAGTTTCGAACGACAACTGCTCCTCGTGACGCGTCGCATTGTTCGCATCGCCGGTCCACTCCCAGGCGGCGACATGACAGAAGTTCTCGTCGTCTCGCTGTGCCTCACCTTCGGCGGTCTGATACTCCACGCGGAAGTGGCCACCGGCACTCTCTTCGCGTGTGAGCGCATCCTTGCACATGAGCATGCCCAACTGGAAGAAGTCGTCCACGCGACCCGCCTTCTCCAGTGTTTGATTCACGCCCTCTCCCGTACCGGTTACTCGAAGGTCCTTCTTGAACTCGTCGTACAGAGCCGGAATCTCGCTGATTGCCTTTTCCAAACCGTTGCGATCGCGTTCCATACCGCAGTAGTCCCAGATGATCTTGCCGAGTTCGCGGTGGAAGTAGTCGGGCGACCGAGTTCCCTTCACGTTGAGATACGCCTGATAGCGGTCGCGCGCCTCGGCTTCCACACGCTTGAACTCCGGGTGATCGGTGCCGGGCACGCTCTTGTTGAGCAGTGGGGCCAAACCGTTGCTGATGGTGTACGGAAGCACGAAGTAGCCGTCGGCCAAACCCTGCATCAAGGCACTTGCACCCAGTCGGTTTGCTCCGTGGTCGGAGAAGTTGGCTTCACCAGCCGCATACAAACCAGGAATCGTGGTTTGCAGTTCGTAGTCCACCCACAAACCACCCATGGTGTAGTGCGTCGCAGGGTAGATGCGCATGGGTACTTCGTAAGGGTTCTCGCCAGCGATGCGCTCATACATCTCGAACAAGTTTCCGTAACGCTCTTCCACGACGTTGCGGCCCAGACGATTGATGGCAGCCGAGAAGTCGAGATACACGCCGTTTTTCAGCGGGCCGACACCCTGACCCTTGTCCACCAAGCGCTTGGCGGCGCGCGAAGAGATATCTCGAGGTGCCAAGTTGCCGTAGGACGGATAAAGCCGCTCGAGGTAGTAGTCGCGGTCCTCGTCCGGAATCTGGTGTGCAGGACGAGTTTCGTCGGCGTTCTTCGGTACCCACACGCGACCATCGTTCCGCAACGATTCGCTCATCAACGTGAGCTTCGACTGTGTTTCGTCGGCCTGCGGAATGCATGTGGGGTGGATCTGCGTATAACACGGGTTGGCAAAATATGCGCCACGACGATGTGCTCGCCATGCGGCAGTGACGTTGCAGTTCATCGCGTTGGTGGAGAGGAAGTACACGTTGCCGTATCCACCGGTGGCGAGCACCACGGCATGCGCAGCATGACTGGTGACTTGACCCGTGAGCAAGTCCCGCGTCACGATCCCGGCGGCGCGTCCGTCGATTACGACGATGTCGACCAACTCACAGCGATTGAACAACCGCACGCCACCCGAACCGATTTGTCGCGACAGCTGCTGATACGCACCAAGGAGCAATTGCTGACCCGTCTGACCGCGGGCGTAGAACGTGCGGCTCACCTGCGCACCACCAAAGCTTCGGTTGTCGAGGAGCCCGCCGTACTCACGGGCAAATGGGACACCTTGGGCAACCATCTGGTCGATGATGTTCACCGATACTTGCGCCAGTCGATACACGTTTCCTTCACGCGAACGGAAGTCGCCACCTTTGATGGTGTCGGTGAACAGACGCGACACGCTGTCGCCGTCCCCCTGATAATTTTTGGCCGCATTGATTCCGCCCTGAGCAGCAATGGAGTGCGCGCGTCGTGCCGAGTCGTGGAAGGTGAAGGCATCAACCTGATACCCGAGTTCAGCAAGCGTTGCCGCAGCCGAGGCACCGGCCAAACCCGTACCAACGACGATCACCTTGAACTTGCGTTTGTTGTTGGGGTTGACCAACTTGGCGTTCGCCTTGAACGTGTCCCACTTGTCGGCCAATGCGCCTGTGGGCACCTTGGAATTGAGCTTTGCGTTGGTGGTGGAACGATCTTCGAGCATGGTCATGTGGCTACCCCGTTCAGACGCTGACGATTCCGAGTGTTACTGCAATGGGAAACGACACGTTGCCAATCACCACGACCGCGGCAAAACCTCGGGCGAACGCGGTTCGCCAGGCATTGAATCGGGGGTTGTTCCAACCAAGCGACTGGAAGATGCTCCACACGCCGTGACTGAGGTGCAAACCAAGGAGCAGATTCGCCACCACATAAAACAGAGCAACGGGCCAACGCTCGAAGCTGCGCACCACGTTGGCGTACACCTCGGCCCGCACGAACTCGCCATCAGCACCGACGGTGTTCACCACACCGAAGGTGAGGTCGAGCAGGTGCCAGACGATGAATGCCAGCACCACGATTCCCGACAGGCGCATGGAGCGACTCGCCAACGACGCTTCCTGATAGTCCCGCGCACTTTGGTAGCGAACCGGACGCGCACGACGATTCAGCATGGTGAGCGACCAGGCAGCGTGCAGATGGAGAACCAACATCCCGATGAGCCCCAGACGAAGAATCCACAACACGGACTCCTTCGGTGCCAATGGGTAGAGCAACTTCTTCAAGAACTCGGCGTACTCGTTGAGGTCGGCTGCACCGAAGTACATCTTCAGGTTGCCGATCATGTGGAACAGCACGAAACCCATGAGGGCGATTCCCGAGATGGCCATCGCGTACTTCTTGCCCACTGCGGTGGCGTACAAATCCAACAAGAATGGTCGTCGCACGCGTGGCGCCGTTGCAGTGCCGGTCACCGGCTCGCGAACGGGGGCTGAAGAAGTGGCCATGAGCAGTAAGTCCGTTGATGACGCTAGTTCTGTCATCGCCTCACCCAGAACTCCTCGTCCGCGTTCGGGGCGTGAAGCCCGTCTCACCCACATCAAGCGGCCTGCCTCTACATTCTCTACACTCTTTGAGACCCATAAAACGGGGTTCGCCTCAGGCGACCCCTCTCGTAGCAAGGAATATTTATCGTGACTGCTCTCTTGGCATCAGAAGGCGGCTGGCAGGACTTCACCCTCCGCGGAGGAGAATGGCTTGTCCTTGGTCTCTCGGGAGCGGCATCGCTCTTGGCATTGGCCGTTGGCCTCTTCCTCGTGAAGTCGGTGCTGGCCCAGGACGAAGGCACGCCGAAGATGAAGGAAATTGCCACGGCGATTCAGGTCGGTGCATGGGCCTACCTCAAGCGACAGTTCCGAACCATCGGCATGATTCTCGTACCGGTGGCAGTCATCGTGTTCGTCACCTCCGTGGCGATCGAGAAGCCGAACGGTGATACCGCACTGAGCTTCGTGTCGTCGGGCATCTTCCGCACCATCGCCTTCTTGCTGGGCTGCGTGGCGTCGGGACTCACCGGCTACATCGGTATGACACTCGCGACTCGCGGAAACGTCCGTACCGCTGCCGCTGCGCGTCGTGGGTCGATGCGAGAAGCACTCGAAGTTGCGTTCCGCACCGGTGGAGTGGCCGGCATGTTCACCGTGGGACTCGGTTTGCTCGGTGCCACGATCATCATCGCGCTGTTCCAGAACACCTCGTCAGCGATGCTTGTCGGCTTCGGATTCGGTGGTTCGCTCATCGCCTTGTTCCTGCGCGTCGGTGGCGGCATCTTCACCAAGGCAGCCGACGTCGGTGCCGACTTGGTAGGCAAAGTTGATGCAGGCATCCCAGAAGACGACCCGCGCAACCCGGCCGTTTTTGCCGACAACGTCGGCGACAACGTC
>SXGU01495236.1_pt1 | contig 52778 bp, 48 predicted proteins | sample 3174531 | NCBI WGS metagenome assembly SXGU01 (sample SAMN11356863, study PRJNA531348) | freshwater metagenome | isolation source: freshwater sample F1-140 | place: China: Fuxian Lake, Yuxi | collected 2017-12-25 | reverse complement strand
GTGGCGTTTGGCGATGTGAACGGTGACGGGCGTCTCGACCTCGCCGTCGCGAATATCAATTCGGCCACGGTGTCGGTGCTGCTGAACACGACGGCGGCGGGCGCGACCACGCCCACCTTCGCCGCCAAACAGGACTTCACTACCGACGCCGGTCCCTTTTCCGTGGCGTTTGGCGATGTGAACGGTGACGGGCGTCTCGACCTCGCCGTCGCGAACTACAGTTCGGACACGGTGTCGGTGCTGCTGAACACGAGCGCGCAGGTGACGCTGAGCGATGGGTCCGCCACTGGCACCATCGACGACGACGATGTCGCGACGGTGTCGGTGGGGGATGTGTCGCTGGCTGAGGGTAACAGCGCGGGTACGGCCTCGTTCGTGGTGACGCTGTCGAACGCGAGCGACTCGGCGGTGACAGTGAACTACGCGACGCAGGACGGGACGGCGACGGCCGGGTCGGACTACACCGCGACGAGCGGCACACTCACGTTCAGCCCGGGCGAAACGTCCAAGACCGTGAACGTTGTCGTGACCGGCGACACGGTTGTCGAGGCGAACGAGACGTTCACTTTGGTTCTGAGCAGTGCGAGCGGCGCGACGATTGGGACTGGCACTGGTACGGCGACTCTCACCAACGACGATGTGCCTGTCGAGCTGACTGCGGTGTCGACTGGGCCGGGCACCGCGGCGCAGGTGAACGTGCTCAACCCAGATGGCTCGTTGCGGTTCACGATCCAGCCGTTCGGTGATTACCGCGGTGGCACGACCACAGCGACCGGCGACGTGACCAACGATGGCGTCGTGGATATCGTGGTCGGGGCCGGCGCAGGCGCCACCGGTGGCCACGTGAAGGTGTTTGACGGCGTAACCGGTGAGGAGATTCGGAGTTTCTTCGCGTTCGACGGGTTTACGGGTGGAGTCTCAGTCGGATCAGGCGACGTGAACGGCGATGGCGTCGTGGACATCCTCGTCGGGGCCGGGCCGGGCACCGCGGGCGGACACGTGAAGGTGTTTGACGGCGTGACCGGAGCCGAGATTCGGAGTTTCTTCGCGTTCGACGGGTTTACGGGTGGAGTCTCAGTCGGATCAGGCGACGTGAACGGCGATGGCTTCGCCGACATCGTGGTAACCGCCACGACCAGCCCCCCACACGTGAAGGTGTTCAGCGGGTCGGACCTGGACTTGCTCGAGAGCTACTTCGACACGGGATTCGTCATCTGAGAACACACGAGTAACGCTTGACGCGCACTCACTCCGGGGGACAATGACGGCTATTGCCCGTCAATGTCCCCCGGAGTGAGTGCGCGGCCCCCGCGACGAAACGTTTTCCACCTGCCCGACGGGTTCGGTTTCGCGGTGGCTCATTCCACTCCATGGCGGGCTGTTCTGGCTGCCCGATTCGGTTCTGAAATCGTTCTGAAAAGACTGCACGGTTCGAGACGCTCTCCCACACAGGGAGAGGGCAAGAACACCACCACACCAAGACCACCATGCGATTCTTCCTCTTCCTCCTGGCGTTTGCCTTCGTCTCTCCCACCTCGTCGCAAGAGAAGCAACCCAACCCAAAGAAGGACGCGCCGAAGGTGCTGTACGCGATGCCGCTGGTGGCGAAACCAAACGAGAAGCAAAAGATCACGCTTCGCGGGAAGAACCTCGCTTCCGTGAAAGAAGTGAAGGTGACCGGTATCGCCGGCGCAAAGGTGAAGGTGCTCGGTGCGAAGGCTGTCGCTGTGCCGAACAACTACCCCGGCGAGCGCGTCGGCGATTCCGAGGTGGAGATCGAACTCGAACTGCCGAAAGACGCGAAACTCGGTGCGGTGACCCTCGCGGCGGTGAGCGACGGTGGCGACTCGAACGCTTACACTCTGCTCGTTCGCGACGATCTACCGGCGGTCGCGGAGAAGGAGGACAACGGCGGGTTCGACACCGCGCAGCCGGTGTCGCTCCCGTGCGCCCTGGAAGGGACCATCAAGAGCGAGAAGGATGTGGATGTCTTCAAGTTCGAGGGCAAAAAGGGGCTGAAGGTGCGCATCGAGGTTCAAGGCGCACGCTTCGGCTCTCCGGTGGACGGCTGTCTCACGGTCTACGCCGCCGACCGCACGGTGATCGACTCGGTGGATGACGCGAACGGTTCCGCGGACCCGGTACTAACCGTCGTTCTTCCGCGAGACGGCACCTACTTTATTGCGATGATCGACGCTCACGACCTCGGCGGTGCGAACTTCGGTTATCGCCTCGTCGTGAAGGCCGAATGAAAGGGTGTTACAACCGGACCCCGAGACGGACACCTGGGACCGCTCCGCGTTTGCACACACCCGGAAGCGCGGTATAATTCGGTAAGTGTTGTGGACAGCTCCTCGCAACCACAACACACCTTCGCAGGGGATGTCCATGCCGCACCCCAATCGCCCAGTTCCAACCGCAGCAAATCCATTTCCACCCGGTTCGATTCTTGGTCTCCTGGCCGAGCGAACGCAACTGGACTTTGAACTTGATTTCTTCGGGAAGATCCTGGCCACCGTGCCGGACTTCGCCGATGCGCTCCGCGCGCAGGCGTGCAACCTGACCGTGAAAGGCCGGCTGAAAGACGGGCTGACCGTCGATAAGCAACTCGTCACGGTCCGGCCGGACGACCCGACCGCGCACTACAACCTTGCGTGCCGTTACGCGCTGCTCAAGCAGCGCGACAAGGCGATCGTCACGCTTCGCCGCGCCGTCGAACTCGGCTACCGCGACTTTGAGTTCATGCTCGAAGACCACGACCTCGATTCCATCCGCAAAGACCCGCGGTTCCGCAAACTGGTGAAAGAGTACGGCAGCAAATGAGTCACGAGTGGCGAGTACCGAGTGACGAGTAAAAGCCTATAACGGTTTTACCGCTCGTCACTCGTTACTCGTCACTCGTGACCGATATGACTGTCCCCCTCTTCACCTCTCCCGCGTCTGACGACGCTCGCGCTGCGTTCGCCGCGAAGCCGCGTGGCCTCGTCGATAAGGTCATGTCGGTTTCGGAGGCGGTGTCGCGGTTCGTCGCCGACGGCGATTACCTCGCGACCGGTGGGTTCGGCACGAACCGCATCCCAAGCGCCGTGTGTCACGAGATTCTGCGCCAGAAGAAGCAATGCCTCGGCTTCTCCGGTCACACCACCACACACGACTTCCAGATTCTGTGCGCAGGGAATCTCACCGGGCGTGGGCAGACGCTCTCGCGGATCGATGCCGCGTACATCGTGGGACTGGAAGCTCGCGGGCTATCACCGCACGCGCGGAAAGTGATCGAGTCCGGGACCGTCGAAGTTGTGGAGTGGTCGAACTACACGCTCGCGCTGCGCTACGCCGCTGCGGCGATGGGAGTACCGTTCGTCCCGGCACGCTCGCTAATGGGCACCGACACGCTGAGCCACTGCCCCGCGAAGGTGATCGAGTGCCCGTTCACGGGCGAGACGCTCGTCGCGGTGCCGGCGCTGTATCCCGACGTGGCCGCGATTCACGTTCACGAATCTGACCGCTACGGCAACTGTCGCTTCACCGGTACGTCGGTCGCGGACTTCGACCTCGCGCGCGCGTCGAAGCGCGTCATAATCACCTGCGAGCGGCTAGTGCCGCACGACGCGATGCGACTGGACCCGCACCGCACGCAGATCCCGTTCCTGTGCGTGGACGCGGTGTGCGAGGTGCCTTATGGAAGTTACCCCGGCAACATGCCGGGCGAATACTTCTCGGACGAGGATCACATGAAGTTGTGGATGGAAGTGGAGAAGGATCCGGCCGCGCACGCACAGTTCTTGGAAGACCACATCTTCGGCGTAAGTGACTTCGCGGAGTACCTCGACCTATGCGGCGGCCTGAAGCGTCTTCAGGCGCTCCGCCAGAGGGAGTTGCTGCTGCACATGGGGAAGTGAAGCGGGTCAGGCGTAGCGATTCTTGATGCTCGGGATCAGATACTCGCCGAACGCGCTCGCGAACCCGAACGCGGGCGTGTGGCCCCAGTCCTTCCGCGCCGCGGAGTCGTCTACGTCGGCGGGCCACGAGTCCACGATACCCTGGCGCTTCTCGTCCACATGCGTGCTCATCGCGGCCGTCGGGAACGCCGCGTGGACCACGGCTTCAATCTCGGCCGCGCTCGGGGCGAACGCGCTGATGTTGTACACCGTGCGCGTGAGCTTCGCACGCGGCGCGTCCATCAGGCGGAAGATCGCATCGACCGCGTCCGGCATCGCCATGAATGGGATGCGCGAGTCCGGTCGCACGAAGCACGCGTACGGCTTGCCTTCAGCGGCGGCGTGGATCATTTCAGGTGCGTAGTCGCTTGTTCCGCCACTCGGAACTGTCTCGGCGGAGATCAGCCCCGGGAACCGGATGCACCGGAAGTCCACCTTCCCGCTTGCCGTCTCCGCCGCGAGTTGCTTGTAGTGCCGCGCGTAGTACCGGCCCAGGTGTTCGCAGTACAACTTGTTCGCGCCGTACATCGTCGTCGGCACGTTGTAATCGTCTTCCTTCACGCGGCCCGCCTTCGTCTTCACTTCCAAACTGGGAAGCCCGAACGCGGCGATGCTCGACGGGTAGAAGAACGCGACCGGGCGCCCGTGGCTCTCGCCCTCTTTCTGCGCGAACTCCAGCATGTTGAGTGTGCCCTCGACGTTCACCTTGTGGGCCAGCGCCGGGCTGAACTCACTACGCGTGGAGAGCAGCGCCGCGAGGTGGTACACGCGATCGACTTCGTACTGCGCGTGAATGCCGTCGAGCAGCGCCGTGTCGAGGATCGACCCGTGTACGGCCTGCCGGACGAGCTTCGACGACTCGGGCGGGAGCGGGTTCAGGTCGAGCGTGACGATGGGCCGGTCGGGGTCGTTGGCCGAAAGCCGCGCGATGAGCGCGTGCCCGATTTCGCCCGACGCACCGGTGATGAGAACAGATGGTTTGCGTGACATGAAACGTTTTATACGCGAGGCCCGCACCGCGGCACGGCTACTTCCTGGCCGCGAGCCACCCGGCCAGTGATTGGATCTGTTCTTCGGTGAGGGTGCCGCCGAACGCGGGCATCAGCTTCGGGTCGGGCTTCTTGCTCTTGGGGTCGCGGATGTAGGCGGTCAGCCATTCCGCGTCGTGTTCGGTGCCGATCTTCGCGAGGTTCGGCCCCTTCGAACCACCGATCTTGGGCGGCCCGCCCGGTTCGCCGGCGCGCGCGTGGCACTTCGCGCAGTGCTGGTCGTACAGAACCTGTGGCGAGGTTTCCGTCGGGCCCGACTTCCCGCACCCGGCGAGCACGCAGAAGCACGCGAAGAGAGCGTAGACGGCGACACACCGGCCGAGCATGGAATGACCTCGCGCGTGGAACGATCGGATGCGTTCAGTGTAACGAAGAACGCCCGCGGGTCATCCCACGGGCGTTTCGAGCTTGTCGCTGAGCAAACGCAGTTCGGCCATCTTCGGCACCACGGTGTCGCGTGTCGCCTTCGCGTCAGCGTACGGGTCGCCCGAGTGCTGGAGAAACGCGGAAGCACGACGCAGGCGAAGCCAGAGAATGAACACAGGAACTCTCGTGCGACAGCAGACGAAGCGTTGACTATAGCGGCAACCCTGTTACGATCCGGTGGGTTTGGATCGCTGCGCTTCACTCCACTTCACGGAGAGCAGCATGTTAGGGTTCCGACACAATCGCGCGACGTTGAAACAACCGCAAAACCATCAAAAACGACAATCGGCGCTCGACGCCGCGCGTCGAGGAACTTGAGGCTCGCGAGGTGCCCACAATCATCGCGTTCACGTTCGACCTCGGTGACGGTTCCTATGGCAGCGCGTCGTTTGATTACGCGGATGCCCAAGTCGATTCATCTCTGGCTTCGCAGCAGGTCGCGGCGCACGGACGGCGACTACCGCGAGAGGATTACCGAACTCAAGCGGCGAGAAGCCGAACTCCAGAACCGGATTGATTTGCTTGAGCAGCGTTTGAAGGACCCACCGCCGCCGCTGCCGGCCATTCCGCGTGAGAAACCAAAGCCACCGCCTGTGCGCGATTGAAGAGGTACACCGTGTTTATCGCAACCAGTCTGAAATGCGCTGTTCTGCTCGCGCTATTCGGCTCTCCCGACCCGAAGCGAGGCGCGCCCGATTTTTCGGCGCTCCCGACGCCCCAGCAACTCCACGCCGAGATCACAGGCCGGCAACTGAAGGGCTTCCGGGAAGCGCTCGCCGTGGCTGAGGATCTTCGGAAGTATTACCAACAGCAAACCGATGGCGATTACAGTCAGCGCATCGCAGAGTTGCTGAAGGATGAGGCCGAATTCAAGCGCCGGATCGAGGCGCTGGAGCGGGGACAACTGACTCCGGTGCCGCGCATGCCAACCGGCCCGCCGCAGAAGCCGAAAGTGCGTGACTAGCCACCGCAAAACGCAAACGGCCCGGAACAATCCGGGCCGTTCGTCACTTCTTCCGTCTCGCGTTACTTGATGAACAACATTTCGCGGTAGGTCGGGAGCGGCCACAGGTCGTCGGCGACGAGCGTTTCGAGTTTGTCGCCGAGCAAACGCAGGTCGGCCATCTTCGGCACCACGGTGTCGCGTGTCGCCTTCGCGTCAGCGTACGGGTCGCCCGAGTGCTTGTGATTGGCCGCGTGATCCAGTTCTGCGGTCGCTTTCTGGAAGTCCTTGGTAGTTGCGGCCAACTCTTTCAAATGATCGAGCGACGCGGAGACATCCACGCCCGCGGACTTCGTTGCGTTCACCGCGGCTGCCACTTCCGCCTGGTAGCGGAGCGCTGCGGGCAGGATCATCGTCTTCGCCATGTTGACCATCGTCAGCGCCTCAATGCTCACCTCCTTGACGTACTTTTCGCTGAAGATGTTGTAGCGGGCGGTCAGCTCGCGCTCGCTGTACACCTTGTACTTGCCGAACAACTCGACGGTGTCCTTGCGGACGATCACCGGGAGCGAGTCTACTGTGTTCTTCAGGTTCGGCAGCCCGCGCTTCTCGGCCTCCTTGTGCCACTCTTCGCTGTACCCGTCGCCGTTGAACAGCACTTTCTTCGATTCCTTCAAGATGCCCGACATCAAATCCTGAATGGCCTTGAGCAACTGCGCCTTCCCCCTCGCCGCCTCGGGTTCGAGCTTCGTCGCGATGAAGTCGAGCGACTCCGCGACGATGGTGTTCAGCACGGTGTTCGGGCCGGCGATGCTGAAACTGGAACCCACGGCGCGAAACTCGAACTTGTTACCCGTAAAGGCGAACGGCGAGGTGCGGTTGCGGTCGCCCGCGTCGCGTGGGAGCTTCGGCAGAACGCTCACGCCGACTTCCATGAAGCCGCCGGGCAGCGTTGTCTCGGGCTTGCCCTTCTCCAACTGGTTCATGATGTCTTGAAGCTGATCGCCCAGGAAGATCGACATGATCGCGGGCGGGGCTTCGTTTGCGCCGAGGCGGTGATCGTTACCGGCGCTGGCGACCGTGACGCGAAGCAACTCAGGGTACTTCGCAACGGCGCGAATGACCGCCACGCAGAACACGAGGAACTGCGCGTTGTCGTGCGGCGTGTCGCCCGGGTTGAGCAGGTTCTCGCCGCTATCGGTGGACATGCTCCAGTTGTTGTGCTTGCCGCTCCCGTTGATGCCCGCGAACGGCTTCTCGTGCAGCAGGCACACCAGACCGTACTTCTCGGCCGTCCGCCGCATCACGTCCATGCAGAGTTGGTTGTGGTCGGTCGCGAGGTTCGCGTCCTCGAAGATCGGCGCGATCTCGTACTGGCTCGGCGCGACCTCGTTGTGTCGCGTCTTCACTGGGATGCCGAGCTTGAACATTTCGGCTTCAGACTCGGACATGCACGCAAGCACCCGCTCGGGAATCGTGCCGAAGTACTGGTCTTCGAGTTCCTGGCCCTTCGACGGCTTCGCGCCGAAGACGGTTCGCCCGCAGTTGAGCAAGTCGGGGCGCGAGTAGATGAAGTTCTTGTCGACCAGGAAATATTCCTGCTCCGGGCCAACGGTCGCGAACACCTTCACCGCTTCGTTGTTGCCGAACACCTTCAGGATGCGGAGTGCCTGTGTGGACAGCGCCTCCATGCTGCGAAGCAACGGCGTCTTCTTGTCCAGCGCTTCACCGGTCCACGAGACGAACACCGTGGGAATCACCAGTGTCGCGCCGTTTGGAGACTCGCGGATATACGCGGGCGAGGTCGGATCCCAACCGGTGTAACCGCGAGCCTCGAACGTGGCGCGGATGCCGCCGGAGGGGAAACTACTCGCGTCCGGTTCGCCCTTGATGAGTTCCTTGCCGCTGAACTCGGCTACGCCGCTCCCGGTGCCGTTCGGGGCGAGGAAACTGTCGTGCTTCTCGGCCGTCAGGCCGGTCATGGGCTGGAACAGGTGGGTGAAGTGGGTGGCCCCGTGTTCGAGCGCCCAGTCCTTCATTGCGCTCGCGACCGCGTCCGCGACCGCCGGGTCGGTGAGTTGCGCCCCGAGTTTGATCGTCTTCTGCAGCGCCTTGAACACCGGCTTGGGCAACCGGGCTTTCTGTACCTCTTCACTGAACACAAGCGTGCCGAACAGTTCTTTCAGGTGCGCGGTGTGGAAGTCGAGTTGGTTGAGTTCGTACTCGGTCGTCGCGATGGCTTGAATCGCGGCCTGACGGGGGGTCGTCATCGGGAAAGGCTCCTTGTGGCGTCGCATGGCGCGACAACGGTTTTGGTAACGGCGCGCACCGCGACACGGCCTTGGGAGATCACGCGAGCGGTTGGGCTGGTCGGGGAGAGGATACTCAGGTTATAAGCCCTATTCCAAGTACGGCAAGAAGCCGGGTCAGCCGCGAGCCGAAGGCGAGCGTCAGGCGGAGATATCATGCGCACGATTGCTGTAATCAATCAGAAGGGCGGGGTCGGCAAGACGACCACGACCGTCAATCTCGCGGCGGCCCTCGCGCTCGCCGGCAAAAGAGTTTGCGTAATCGACATGGACCCGCAGGCACACGCCAGCACGCACCTCGGCGTCGAACCGGACGGCACCATTCCGTCGTTGTATGACGTGCTGGTTTCCAACAAGCCGTTGGCCGAGGTGCGCCGGTCGGTGAGCGAGAACCTGAGCCTGATTCCGTCGGATATCAACCTTGCAGCGGCGGAAGTAGAACTTGCGGGCATCGTCGGTCGCGAAGTGATCCTTCGTGAAGCGATGGCGGTCGATTCGCACGAAGCGGATTACGTGCTGCTAGACTGCGGTCCGTCGCTTGGCGTACTGACGCTGAACGCGCTCGCAGCGGCCGACGAGGTGTTCATTCCGCTACAACCGCACTTCCTCGCGCTGCACGGCTTATCGAAACTGCTCGAAACGACCGCGCTCGTCGCGCGCCGGATCAACCCGAAACTGACCGTGTCGGGGGTCGTCGTGTGCTTGTACGACGCAGCCACCAAGCTCGCGCAGGAAGTGGTGATGGACCTGACTGCGTTCCTCACGCGGAGCCGCGGCGCGAACGTGCCGTGGGCGAACTGCAAGGTGTTCGACACGAAGATCCGCCGGAACATCAAACTCGCGGAGTGCCCGAGCTTTGGGAAGAGCGTGTTCGGCTACGCGTCCAAGAGCAGCGGCGCAGCCGACTACGCGGCGCTCGCGAACGAGGTGATGGGCGGGACCGCGCCCGTGGTGTTGGGGCCGCTGAAGATCCGTGTGCCGGTAGAAACGCCGTCGCGTCAGACAACGGTAGAGCCTGTGGTGGCGTAGCCACTCCACATCGCGGTTTAGCGCCCGCCCGCAGGGGCGGCTCTTCCCACACCGAGACAACCGCCGCGGGGCGATCTATTCCATCGGTGGCGGAACCTCTTCCTTCGGCGCCGCACCTCCACCCTTCGGGTGGAACTGCTTGTGCATCGCCTTCAACCGGTCGCGGTCCACGTGCGTGTAGAGCTGCGTCGTCGTGATCGATGCGTGCCCGAGCAACTCTTGCACCGTGCGCAGGTCCGCGCCGCCGGACAACAGGTGCGTCGCGAAACTGTGCCGCAGCGTGTGTGGGCTGACCGTCTTCGGCAACCCGGCACGCTTGCAATACTTCTTTACCAGCGTCCACAGGTGAATGCGCGTCAGCGTGCGCCCGCTCTTGCTCAGGAACACTTCGCTCGCGCCGTCGGGGTCACGGGCGCCTTCTTCGGGTGTACCCACGAGGTACGACCGCAACGCTGCGACCGCGTGCCGGTTCAGCGGCACCACGCGTTGCTTGCTCCCCTTGCCCACACACTTGCAGAACGCGGCGTCAAGGTACAAGTTGTTGAGTTGGAGGGTCACCACCTCGGTCGCGCGGCACCCGGTCGCGTAGAGCGTTTCGAGCATCGCGCGGTCGCGGAGGTAGAACCGGTCGCCCGCCTGCGGGGCCAAGATGAGCGACTCCACCGCGGTGGGCGGCAGCACTTCGGGAACGCGCTCCCACAGTTTCGGTGAGCCGAGTAGGTCCACGGCCGTGGCGTCGGCGCGCTCTTCGAGCCGCAGGAACCGGTAGAACATTTTGAGTGCGACGAGGTGCCTCGCAATGCTCGGAGCCGCGAGTTCCTCTTCGTGCATGAATGCGACGTACCGCGCCAGGTCTTTCAGCTTCGGTTTGGTGTAGTCGGGGAGTTGAACGAGCGCGATCCACTTCGCGTATCGGTCGAGGTCGCGACCGTAGGCGAGGAGGGTGTTCTCCGCCAACCCGCGCTCGGCCTGGATGTAGTGGCGGAAGGAAACGATGTCCGACCGCAGCTCGGAGAAGGACACTGCGTCACCCCCGGTTCAGTACCCGGTCCAGCACCCAACACCCGCGGACGTGGGTGTTCGCGGGTGCGTTGCGACAGTGTGAGAGAATGTCTTCGTTGTCGCACCCGGCGTCTTGGAGCGCGTCCGCGAGGATCGGCATCGTGCCGAAACCGCGTGAATCGTACATCTGCCGCGCCAGCGAGAGAACGTCAGCCGTGCGCCACGCGGGGTCGAACGGGACGCGGCGGTACGGGTTGTAGTAGATCTCCCGGAGCAGGCCGGCGTCGTGCAGTTCGGCCGGCACCCAGGTGAACGGCGGCGTGTTCGGGACGAACGGCAGGTACACCAGCGCGGCGAGTTTGCGCCACGCGCTCGGCGTGAGGGGCGGGTGCGGCGGCCCCAGCCGCGCGGCGCTCGACAGGAGCAGGTCCGCGTCCGTCAACCGGTCGATCGCGGCTTGGTGGTCGCCAGGCACGACATCGGAATGGAGCAGTTCCTCGGCGATCCGCCCGCCTACGGTCCAGAGTTTCACCCGCTCGCGCGGCGCCTCGACGTACTGTTCGCCCAGTTCAACGAGGACGCGGCACACACCCGGAAGCCGGTCCCACTGGCGGCGCGCGCACGCCAGCAGGTACAGCCGGCACGCCCGCGTCTGGGGCTGGCCGCTATCCAGCGTGGACAGCGGGTACAGGTCGTTCAGGAGAACGAGCGGGTCGGTTTCGGTCAACCACAGGTGTTCGTTCATGTGTGCCGCGAGCGTGGGGGGCGACTCGGTAGATCAAGGGGTGGGCGCGGAAGGCTTACGCAGGTCCGCGAGTTGCGATTCCAGCGTCGCGACCCGCGCCTTGATCGCATCGATCTCGGCAATGGCGGCAGTCAAGCGGGCCTCGAAAGCGGGGGCGGGCGGAGGCGAAGCGCGCGCAGGCAAAGCGGAATCGGTGATCGAAACGGGTGTGCCAGCGTGCTGCGTTTTCAGTCGGGGCAGTTCGTCGGGCGTGTGGAACCCGTGCGACACCACCGCGCCGCGCCGGTCCGGTTCCGTGAGGTACGCGACTAACCGGCGGTCCAACAGCGGCTTCAGAACCTCGTCGAGCATTTCGAGCGAGTCGAGCGTCGGAGCCATGCGTGCGGCGCGAACACGCAGGTCGCCTTTTGTCTGCGGGCCGCGGAGCAGCAACTCGGCGAGGACCGCGAGTTCGGGTCCAGATTGCGTCCACAGGTTGTAGAGTTCGTGCCGATACCGGTCCACGCGGCCACCGGTGATGCGCGTCACCAGACCACGTTCCTGGAGTGGTTCAAGTCCCTCCTCGACCTCGACCTCGTCGAGTTCGAAGATGGGGTCGCGGTTTGACTTCTGATTGGACCCGGTGACGAGCGCGTTGAGCGTGAGCGGGTACGAGTCGGCCGACTTTGAGGTCTTCTGCTTCTCGACCAGAACGCCGAGGAGTCGGCGTTCAAGCGGCGAGAGTGGTTCCCACGTTGGCGCGGGAACTGCCGCTTGCGGCGTCGCGGCTGCGGGTGCGCCAGGTTGTGGTTGGGGTGCGAGGGTTGCGTCGGACGACATGAACCACTCCGTGAAACGACAGCGGCCCACGGACTCGTTCCGTGGGCCGTCGTTGTAGGGATTGCGGCAAGGGGAAAGTAGCCCCAGTTCAACTGCGAAGGCACCCACGCTGTTTCGCGTCGGCCCCTCTGGGGTCGACGCGAAACAGCGTGCTTTATTTCCCAGGGAACTTCGCCGGGTCGCTCACCAGCGGGTCGAGCGATTCGCCGTTGAGCGCCTTCAGGAACAGCACGAGGTCAGCTTTTTCCTGTACCGTGAGGTTCAGTTTCAGCGGGATGATCGGCTTCTTCGTCGGGCCGTAGGTCTTCACGCCGGCATCGACCGGTTTGCCCTCGGCGCGGGTCTTGACGTACGCGGTCTCGGCCGCGGTGTCGCGCATCTTCTCGCTCAGCCACGCGTTCACGTTCCCGCCGCGGTCGTAGAAGTCCACCACCGCTTCCAGTGTCTTATCTTCGCCGCTGTGCATGTACGGCGCGGTCCAGAGCAGCCCGCGTGTGCCGGGCGTCTTGAACGCGCCGACGAGCGCCGTGTCCTTGTGGCCGGTGGGCAACCGCACGAACCGGCCGAACTCATCAAGGGGAAGTTCGCCGTTCTTCGCGCCGACGCCGATGTTGTGGAACCCGTGGTCCGTGTACGTGTCTCCGGTGTGACAGTTCGTGCAGCGGGCCTTGTTGAAGAACAGTTCGCGGCCCGCGAGGATGCGCTTGCCGAACTCGTTTACCTTGCCTGCGTCCTTCGCGGCGTCGAGGCCGATGTCCTTCAACGCGGTGCCCTTCGCAGCGAACTCGGCCTTCAGCGCGGCGGCGTAGTCCTCGGTCTTCAGCACGAACTTGCCGCTCTCCTCTTCCGTCACACGCTTGCGCATCAGCGCGTTGGCCTTGTCGTCAAGGCTGTTGCCGAGCAGCACGGTGCGCTCGTAAGTAGCGACGGCCTTCGCGGCGGCGTCGCGGGTGGGCGCGTGTCCGAACACCGTGTTGAAGGCCTTGACGTAGGCCGGGTTCGCGCGGAGTCTGGTCACCGCTTCTTCCCACGGGTCGGACTTTCCACCGAACATCTCCTTGTTGTTGCCGACCGGCCCTTGCGCCTGGTCTTCGAGCGACGATCCGCGGCCGTCCCAGAACTGGAACCGGTTGTACGCGGCGTTGAACACGGTAGGCGAGTTGATCGGCCCGAGCGCGTTGTTGATCCCGGTGGACGACTTCGCGCCGTCGGCGAACCCCTTGTCAGGCGCGTGGCAGGTCGCACACGCGACGTGCCCGTTGGTCGACAGAATCTTGTCGTAATAGAGCTGCTTGCCGAGCACCCACTTCTCGACGGTCATCGGGTTCTCGGTCGGGACAACGGGCGCCTGTGTGAGGCCGAGCGGCACCTTGAGTTTCACCACCTTGCGCGTCACTTTCAGTCCGGTCGCGGGGTCCGCGTCCTCTTGCGTGCCCTCGTTCCAGAAGTCTTTGAGCGCCTTCCATTCCGGTTGGTTGCTGGTGACGAACACGACCGACACGCGGTTCTTGAATGGCGTCATCTTCGACTCGTCCGGCAGCAGGAAGTCGGCCGGTTCGAGTTTGGGTTGCGCGAACGCGGGGGTGGCGAAGGCGAATAGCGCGAGCGCGAATAACGATCTACGAACTGTCATGGGTTAATCCTTGTGTCGGTTAGCCGCGACCCGAAGGGGAGCAAGTGCGGAGGGCTATCCTATCGTTGGGCGGGTAAGGCGGCGCATCGGGCGCGCGTTCGACCGGAATCGGCGGTGCCGATGGGATCGCGGAACGTTCGCCAAATGGCCAACCCGTTACGAACATGCCCGTTTCGCTGTCGTTCTCCGTTTTGAATTCCCTCGGCCCACGTCTTTCGTCGCGTGCCTGATCGCGGTGTTGCGTCCGGCGGATGAGAGCTTGTCCGCGTTGAACACGAGTTTCAGGTTGGCAAACTCGGATTGCGACCAGCGCACGATTGGCACCGTGTCGTCGGTGTCTACTTTCTCCGGTTGCCAATTCGCGAACCGGACCTCTATCGCGTGGAGTCGGTCGGTCTGCGCGGTGTCGGACGCGAGCCGGTTTCACCGCTGCGTGATGGAGCCGTGAACCAGCACGCCTCACACGACCAGCGCGAGAACCGATGCGAACGTGAGTGGTTCCATCATGGCGAATCTCGGAAGAACCTGTGTCGAAGCCGCTCGCGGCTTTTCCTCAGCACATCGCCTCGCTGTCGGTGGCGCCGATGTACACGACGCCGGAGTACGGAATCTCCATCGTCGCGACGCGCTCGGCGGCGCGCTTTAACAGCGGTGTCGCGGTCTCGCGGTATCTGGCACACACCAGCACTACCTCGCACCGCCTCGCGACCTCCACCGACTCCGCCACAGTGAGAATCGCGTGACCGTGGATCACGACGCAATCGTACAGTTCCTTCATCTTGGCGATAACTGTTTCGAGCTTCTCGCCGGTCGCGGCCTGGCGGGTCTCGTCGGACCACTTCCCGGCCGGGAGCAGGTGCAACCCGCTCGGCAGGAACTGCACCGCGGATCGCATGTCGGTTTCGGCGCGGAGCAGTTCGCACACGCCGGCGAGGTTCGGCACGCCCGCGTGGGCGTGGAGCGCCGGTTCGCGCAGGTCGAAGTCAACGAGCAGCGTCTTGTAGCCGGCTTGTGCGAGACTGCTGGCGAGGCCGAACGCGGCGAACGCTTTGCCTTCGTCGGCGATCGGGCTGGTTATGGCAATGGTGGTAGCACCGCGGCTAAGCCATGTCTGCGACACATAGGCGCGGAGCTTGTCGATGGCCTCGTTCGTGGCGGCACGTTTGACCGGGTCGCGGCCCCCGCCCCGAGTGGCGTTCGGCACACACGGGATCACGCCCACCACGGGCACCGGCACAGCCGACTTCACGTCGGCCAGCGAACTGACGCGGCGCGACGCCGTCTCGAACCCGATCACGCCCAGCGCCACCAGCACAAACCCCATCAGCCCGGCAAACGCGGTACCAAGCACCTGCTTCTTCGTGTTCTTCTGCATCGGGGCGGAACCGGGTTGGAGGACCGTGACGCGGGGCGGCGATTCCACCTCTAACTTGAGGAGTTGTTGCTGAAGGATCAGCCGGTGGTAGACGCCGTCGATGGTCTGGATGTCGCTGTCTTCGGTCAGGTGTGGGTGCTTGTCCTCGAACTTCGTCGGGAGCAGCGGGTTGCCCTTGTCGGCCGGCGGCGGCAGTTCCATCAACTGCTTCTCCGCTCGCGCGAGTGCCTCCTTCGCCGTGGTGAGTTGTTCCTGGTATCGCTGAATGGTGCGGATGATCTCTTCCAGTTCGGCTGCAACCTTCTTCGCCTCTTCCAGCCGCCAAACGCCCTCAAACGTCTTGATCTTCCCGGCCCGTATTTCCTCCCACCGCTTCTTGTCCGCTTCGTAGGCGTACTTGAGTTCGAGTACTGCGGGCGAGTTCGGGTCGCTGTTGCTCTCGCGGCTCTTCCATTCCCGGTGCGACTGAATCGACCGCAACTTGGCGACGATCACTTCCTGGTCCTTGTCGATCATGTCTTCCGTGATCTTCGGAACGGGCGCGTTCTTGATGAACTCCAGATTTTCCTTCAGCTTTTCCTGCCGGCGTTTGTAGTCGTTGATGGTGAGCGGCAACTGTTCGACGTCGCGCCGGCGCGCCACGATTTCGTTCACCAGGATGCTGGGGTTGAGGCGGTTGATGACGTCCTGCGGGAGCATCCCCGGCACGGGCGGCAGCCCGGCGACCGGCCCGGCGACCCCCCCCACGGGAACCGCGCCACCGGCACCCGGTACCGGCGCCTTCACGGTCTTGGCATCGAGAATCCGCTTGATCTTGATCTGCGCCTCTTCGACCTTCACAATGAAGTCGCGCATCTCGTGCGCCTTGCGTTCCACAACTTGCTCGATGAACGCTTTCTGCACTGCGTCCACGATCCGCTTCGCGTCCTCGGGTTCGTGCCCGCGGAACGTGATCCGAATCACTTCGGACCCCTCCATCCACACCACCACCAGTTCCTCGTCGAGGTACTTGATCGGGTTTTTCTGCGACTTGATCGTGGGCAGGTCCTTCATGTCGCGAAGGGCCGCGTTGAGTACAAACTCGGACTTCACGAGCATAAAGAGCGTCTTGAGGTACGTGAGGAAGTCGGTGCGGGCCTGCTGCGGGTTGTTTTGGTTCGCGAGCGTGGTCGGCACCGAGGACACCTGCAGCATCCCGTAGGACTCGTACTTGCTGGCGAGCAACCCCCACGCGGCGAGTGCACCTGCCCCGCCGAGCAGCGTGCCGCAGAACGCGATCATCAACCAGTGAAGCCGCAGGGAGATGAGGACACGCATCCCGGTACCGTCGTCCGGTTTCTCACCGGGGCGCGGCACCTCGGGCAGTGCGGCGGGGGTGGTCGCGTTGGGGGCGAAGGTTGGTTCGATCATGGCCCCGAATCCCTTCAGGTTGATGTGGTGGGGGAGCCGGCAGAACCTACCCCCGGCCCCCTTCCCTGAAGTTCGACCGCGAGCAGTCCAAACCGACGATCATCATCGCGTAGCCGTAGGCGTCTCCGGTTTCCACTCGCGATAGATCAAGAACTTCGAGAAGAACGGCGCGAGCCGGCCGTGTGAGCATTGCGGATCGTTGAGCCACTTGTCCGCGAACACGCGAAGCATGGGCAAGTACGCCCAGCCGAGAACAGCAACAATCGCGGTACCCTGCCACACGGCAATTCGCGACGCGGCGACGGCTGGTGCCAACGAGAGCGCGGGTGAATCAGGTGGTGCGAAGCAGACAGACGACATCCGTGTCTCTGTGCGAACCGGGCGAGCGCGGGTCCAAATCCATGACCCGGAATCCGAATCGCGGGGATTGTGGCCGACGGGACGAGAGTGAATCAACCCCAAGTTTCACGAGTCGCGTCCTGACGAGTTGGGAGCGTCAGCGTTCGCCTTTTCCGCGTCCCGTCCACTGTGGTAACTTTCGTGTTCCGCTCGTCAGCACGGAGGCCGTTCGCTGCTTCTCGGCGCCGTTACCAACTGGTCCACCTTCGCGGCTACGCTCGCGGTCGCGGTGCCGAACGTGTTGTTCTGCGTGTTTGTGATCGGCTACGCGCCTCTTGTGGTGTGGAGCTTCGTTGTGCCAGTCGAAGCGACGTGGCCGAGCATCGCATTCGGTGTCGTGAGCGGGTTGGCGCCGTTCGTCGCGCTGGTGGCAATGTGTGAACTCGGGTCGCGGTCTGCAATTCTCCGCGCGACTAACTCTCACTCGACTCAATCAACTCCGACAACTGCTGAGGCGTGACGCCGCGAACGAGAACAACCTTGTTCCGGTTCGTCGGACCACTTAACAACGCGATCTGCGACCGCTGAAGGTTGAAGTGTTTGCGCAACAGCGCGAGCACCGCGTCGTTCGCGCGGCCGTCTTCCGGCGGCGCCGTGACCGATACACGCAGCGCACCGGCGCGTTCGCCGAGTACCGCGTTGCGCTTCGCCTTTGGTTGCACACGGACCGCAATCGTCGCGCCCTCCGCGTGCGGGGTGATCGCGGGGGACATCTCGAAAGCCTCCACAGGCGCGAATCTCACTTCGCCTAAGTTGACAAGTGTTCACTATTCGCACAGAGTTCGATTATCTGCTCGTTCACACGTCGCGCTCGTGGAGGGCACGATATGGGTACCCATGTCACCGGGCCAATCTGCGGTACGCCGCGACTCGGTCACGCTCCCGATTCGCACTTCAAAGTCGCCTTCTCACCGCTTGAGATCAACGACTTCATTCGCTCGTGCTTCACCGATTCGCACGGCGCGCCGATCGTTCAGGCGCCGGTTCACATCGAACTGCAACGGTTCCTCAGCGACCACCCGAAGGCGCTGGTCGAACTGCCGCGTGACCACGGGAAGAGCTTTCAGTTGTGCTGCCGCGTGCTGTGGGAACTTGGCCGCGATCCCGGCTTGCGAATCAAGATCGTGTGCGCCACGGACGCGGTCGCAGCCGAGCGCAGTCGGTTCTTGCGCGACTCGATCACACAGAACGCAGCGATTCGGAACGCGCTGCCGAACTTACGCCGCGGGCACCCGTGGGCGGCCGAGGGGTTCACGATCACACGCCCGGTGAACGCGATCGGGCACAGCGTCGCGGCGTTCGGCGTGGGCGCCGGCGTCACCGGCACGCGCGCCGATCTGCTCATCTGCGACGACGTGGTAGACGTTCGCTCGCTGCGCAGCCGCACCGAGCGCGAGCGCGTGTCGGACTACTTCACGAACAACCTCATGAATCTGCTCGAACCGCACGGGCGGTTCTGGGGGCTGTGTACTCCGTGGCACTCGGACGATCTCAACGCGCGCCTCAAGAAGAACACCGCTTATGCGGTGTTCCGGCGTGCGGTCGGTCCCGACTTTGAACCGGTGTGGGAAGAGAAGTGGTCGCCGGAGCGTCTTCGCGCCCGCAAAGCAGAGATCGGGGGCGCGTCGTTCGCTCGCGGTTACCGGCTTGTGCCGATCGCGGACGAAGAGACACCGATCCGCGCCGCGTGGGTGCGGTTCTGGAGCGAACCGGCCGACTACGACACGGTGTTGCTGTCGGTCGATCCGGCCGTGAGTTCGTCCGCGAAGGCCGACTGTTCCGCGCTCGCGGTGTTGGGCCGCACGGCTCGCACACCGCTCGAAGTTCGCGTTCTCGCCTGTACCGCGAGACGCGTGCCGGCACCGGAGTTGGTCACGCTCATCGACACCTTCGACCGGTTGTGGAACCCGGCGGTGATCCTGTTCGAGACGAACGCCGCGTTCCTCGGCATCAAGGACTTGCTCGCGCGCCACACGCGCTTTGGCCCAAAGCTGAAGAGCGTGACGCAGTCGGTGGACAAAGGCTCGCGCGTGTCCGCGTTCAGTGTCGCGGTGGAGAACGGCGCGTTCCGATTGAAGGGCGAGAGCGGTGTGGTCGACGCCGGGCAGCGCGAGTTGTTCGAGCAGATGACGACGTTCCCGTTCGGGGAACACGACGACCTGCTCGACGCCGCCGCGACCGGTTGCGCGTACTTGCTCGATCGAAGAGAACCGCGGGTGTGGTAGAGTCTTTCAAAGTAGTAGGCACACTCCGTGTGCCGTCGCTGTGCAACTCAAGAGCGCATCGCGGTTCTGACTCGCTGTGCCACGGCACACGGAGTGTGCCTGCTACTTTGAACGACCGCTCACGAGGAATCGCGATCCGCGCACGACAAGCTATCCTGATCGGTTCGACCGTCATCGGTTCGTGGCTGGGAATGCAAGCGGTCCACGAACTCGGCCACGTTTGCGGGGCGGCACTGACCGGCGGGCGCGTGGAACGCGTCGTGCTGCACCCGCTCACCATTTCACGAACGGACCTCGCCGAAAACCCAGCACCGCTGTTCGTCGTGTGGGCCGGGCCGATCGTCGGTGTCGTTCTGCCGCTTCTCGTTTGGTTGATGGCGGTCGTCGCGAAGATGCCGGGCGCGTTCGTTCTGCGGTTCTTTGCCGGGTTCTGCTTGCTCGCGAACGGCCTCTACATCGGGGTCGGATCGTTCGACCGCGTCGGCGACTGCGGTGAAATGTTGCGCCACGGCTCCGAACCCTGGCACCTCTGGCTGTTCGGTCTGGCAACGGCTCCAGTCGGGTTGTTGCAGTGGCACCGGCAAGGCCCGCACTTCGGGCTGGGCACCGCGAAGGGCGTCGTGAGCCGCGGCGCGGCAATCGGGTGCCTGGCCGCGTTCGCGGTGTTGGTGATTCTCGGATTGATCGTAGGTGAGTAGCCGCGATCTGGCGAAAAAATGGACCCACGGCGCGCGATCGCGGCAATAATGAGGGGCAATTCGCCCTAACGGAGGATCACACCATGTTCACGCGAACCATTCTCGTCCTGGCCGCGGCCGGACTGTTCACGGCACCTGCTTTCGCACAGAAGAAGGCGGAACTACAGGACTTCCCGTTCTGGACGGCACCGAAAACCCCGCACGCACGCGCGTTCGTGCCCGGTCTTCAGGCGGCACTCGAACTGACCCCGGAGCAGATCGCGAAGATTATCGAGGCACAGAACGCGACCGTGGGCAGCCCGGAGATTCGCGCACTGAAGTCGAAGGGTGACCCGAACGCCACCGCCGACGAACTCGCGACCGCGAACGTCAAACGCGCCGAAGCGACCGAGAAACTTTACAAGGAAGTCGATGGGATTCTCACCAAGGATCAGAAGGCGCTGATCGAGAAGATCAACGACGGGTACGCGAAGACCGCGACGGAGGTACTCGAAGACCTGCAAGCGAAGTTCGGCGCGGCGAAAGGTAACGAAGAGGAGATGGCGAAGGTGCGCAAGGAATATGGCGAGGCTCTGGTCGCCGCGTTCGACAAGAAGCTCGACGGGATTCTGAGCACCGATCAGAAGACCGCGGTGAAGAAAGCCGCCGAGGTGGAGGCGAAGCGGGCCGCCGAGAATAAGGACAAGCCGAAACCGAAGAAGTGAGCCTCTCATGCAACTCGAAGCGCTCGACCCGGAGAACGTGTTCGTCTTCCACGGGTTCCTCTCGGCGGAGGAGTGCGAGCAACTGATCGCACGCAGCGAAGCTATCGGCTACGTCGCGGCGGGCGTGGGCGGGGAACTGGTTCCACAACTGCGCAACAACGCGCGCGCGTTCCTCGAAGACGCGACCCTCGCCGCGTGGCTGTGGCAGCGGCTCGCGCTGGTGTTGCCCGCGAGCGTGGCCGACTGGGACGCGTGCGGTTTGCACGAGCGGTTCCGGTTCTACCGCTACGACACCGCCGAGCAGTTCGCCCCGCACCTCGACGGCTGCGTCTCACGCGACAACGGCGAGGAAAGCAAACTCACGTTCATGATCTATCTGAGCGAGGTCGAGGAGGGCGGCGAAACGGTGTTCTTCACGCCCAACGGTGACCAACAGCGGTTCGCGGTCCGGCCCGTCGCGGGCAAGGCGCTCGCCTTCGAGCACCTCCAACTCCACGCAGGCGCAAGCGTGGTGCGCGGGCGCAAGTACGTGCTGCGAACCGACGTGATGTACCGAACGCGGAATTGAGCCGCAAGAAGTAACTTCGCAGGTGAAGGGCTTGGCAATTCGCGTTCTCACACTTGATCTGGAACGCACTCTGATTTCCGACGCGAACCGTGTCGACCCGCGACCTGGTCTCGCGGATTTTCTCGCGTTCTGCCACGAGCGATTCAATCGCGTCGTGCTGTAGACGAACAATTCTCAGCGATCAAATCTTGTTTCGTTCCCCTTCGGCCATTGCTGCGAACGCTCCCCGCTCCCCTTCGGGTCGCGGCTAACCACGTCTCCAAAAGAGGTATCCCCATGCTCGCGCCGATCACCATTCGTTACGACTTCCGACCAAAGCGCCGGAGCCTCGCGACCGCGGCCATCGCGGACCTGTTCGGGCTGCCGGAACGCGAACTGCCGCACACTGTCTGCGAAGACCTCGCGCTCGAGATTCGCGCCGGCGAACTCGTGCTGTTCGTCGGGCCGAGCGGCAGCGGGAAGTCGTCGCTGTTGCGCACGGTCGCGGCGCAGCTCGGCGCGGCCGATGCTTTCACGCTTCCATTGCCAGACGTGTCGCTCATTGACGCGATTTCGGGCAGCGTGGAAGACCGGCTCGCGCGTCTCGCGGCCTGCGGTCTCTCCGAAGCGCGGCTGCTCCTGCGCACGCCCGCGGAATTGAGTGAAGGACAGCGCTACCGATTCCGGCTCGCGTTCGCGATGGCGCATGGCGGTTCGCCGTGGATCGCGTGCGACGAGTTCACCGCGACGCTCGACCGCACGCTCGCGAAGGTGGTCGCGTTCAACGTGCGGAAGCTCGTCACGCGCACCGGCGTCGGGTTGCTCGCGGCCACGACGCACGAAGACGTGATCGACGACCTCGCGCCGGACGTGCTGGTGCGGTGCGGCGGGGACGGCATCATCGCGGTCGAACGCCCGGTGCGACAAAGGCGAGCTGTCTCCTTCGTCCACCAATTACAACTCACCGACGGCGCCGCACGCGACTGGCCGTACTTCGCACGGTGGCATTATCGCGGTCGGCGGCTCGCCTTCGTGAAGCGCGTGATTCTGCTGTGGCATGGCGAAGAGCCGGTCGGCATCTGCGTGTTCGCGACGCCAGCCGCGAGCCTGTCGTTGCGAACGCGATTCTTCGGCCTCACCGACCCGCGTACCCCGGTCGCGCTCGCGGCGCTCAACGAGCGGTTGTGGCTACTTCAGCGCGTGGTGTTGCACCCGACGTATCGCGGGGCCGGGATCGCCTCCGCGTTCGTGCGGCGCGCGTGCGAACTGTGCCCAATTGACTGGGTGGAAACGCTGACCGCGATGGGCCGCGCGAACCCGTTCTTCGAGCGTGCTGGATTCGTGAAGGTCGGGACGATCGCACGCACCGGCGACGCCGGGCAGTTCGGGCCGCGCGGCGGGATCGCGCCCGAGACCGCGCACAAGAGCCGGTTCAGCGACCCGCTGTACTACGTGTTCGACAACCGCGCACGGCCGCGCTAGCACGGAATCCGTATCGTGTCACGCAACGCGATCCACGGAGCCGCACATGAACAAGTTCGCGAAGCACGCGGGGCTGGTCCTGTTCACGATCTTCGCCGTGCCGCTTATCATCGCGACACCTTTCCTGCTGTTCGGGTTCCTGGGTAAGCCGTAGACGCGACGCCGCGAGCGGCGGGGCGCCATTTGGGGATCACACCATGAAACACCGGAAGTTCGGCGCGGCGAGCGTGTCGGAAGTGGGGCTGGGCTGCTGGCAAATCGGTGGCGACCAGTGGGGCGACGTTGCCGAAATCGACGCGATTGACGTGTTGCGCGCCTCGGTCGAAACTGGCGTAACATTCCTCGACACTGCCGACGTGTACGGTGCCGGGCGCAGCGAAGAACTCATCGGCCGCTTCCTCAAGAATTACAAGCGTGCGGAGTTCTTCATTGCGTCGAAGTTCGGGCGATTCCCGCGACCCGGCTGGCCCGGTAACTTCGACCCGACGACGATTCGCGAACACACCGAGAACTCACTGAAGCGATTGGGCATCGCGCAACTCGACCTCACGCAACTCCACTGCTTGCCGCTTGAACAACTGAAGCGCGCGGAGGTGTGGGACACCGTTCGCGCGCTGAAGCGAGAGGGGAAGATCGCGCGGTTCGGGGCAAGCGTCGAATCCACAGCCGAAGCGGAAGAGTGCCTCAAGCACGCGGACTGCGCCTCGCTGCAGATCATCTTCAACATCTTCCGTCAGACGCCTGAAACGTGTGGCCTTCTCGACCGCTGTGCGAAGCAAAATGTCTCGGTCATAGTCAGGTTGCCGCTCGCGTCGGGACTGCTCACTGGGAAGTACACGCCGACCACCACGTTCGCTCCAGAGGATCACCGCACCAATAACCGCAACGGCGAGCGGTTCAACGTCGGGGAGACGTTCGCGGGGTTGGGCTTCGAGGGCGGGCTGGCGATGGTCGAGAAACTGAAGCCGCTTGTACCGATCGGCTACACACTGCCGCAACTCGCGCTGCGCTGGTGTTTGGATCACCCTGCGGTCACGACAATTATCCCCGGCGCGCGGAACCGGACGCAAGCAGTCGCCAATACCGCCGCGAGCGACCTTCCGCCGTTGCCGGCGACCACACTTACCAAACTGCGCGAGTTCTTCCTCAACGACGTAAAGCCGCACGTGCGCGGCCCGGATTAGGGCACGCTTCACCCCGAAGGGGCGAACGCGAAACGACAGGACTTGCCAGTTGGTTGTCGCTGTTCGTATGATTCCGATGAGATTGTGAAAAGTTTCACAAAGTCGCATTTCGGCTGATCTCTGGGAGCGCGAGCGTGCCCGCCATCTTCTCGCGATCACTCGACGGTCACGTGCGCCAGGCCGGTATCGGCTTGGCGGTCACGGTCGCGCTCGTCGTTACGGGGTGGTGCTACTACGCGCTGCCGAGTTACACGCGTGTCGGCTACACACCGGAACAGCCGGTGCCGTTCTCGCACGAATTGCACGCTGGTAAGCTCGGCATGGACTGCGCTTACTGTCACCAAAGTGTGTTTGAAGGACCACACGCGAGCGTGCCCAGTTCGCAAACTTGCATGAACTGCCACAATCCTAAAAAAGCGAATGTGAAAGGCAACAGCCCGCTCCTGGCTCCGGTGCGCACGAGCTTCGACACGGGGCGCCCGGTGGAGTGGAAGAAGGTTCACAAACTCCCGGAGTACGCGTACTTCAACCACGCGGTCCACGTCAACAAGGGCGTGTCGTGCGTGTCGTGTCACGGTCAGGTGAACGAGATGGCGGTCGTGCGGCACGACAAACCGCTCACGATGGGCTGGTGCTTGCAGTGCCACGCCGACCCGCACGCACACCTGCGCGACGTGAAGGACGTGACCAACCTGAAGTGGAAGCCCGAAGGCGGGAAGACCGTGAGCGATGTCGGCGCGGCGATCCAGAAGGATCTGAAGGTGGTCCCGCCGATGCACTGCCAGGGGTGCCACAGGTAGCCGCTGAGCCGCGCTCCCCTTCGGGTCGCGTCTAACGAAGCGCCAGGCGACGACACATGGACCAGCAATCCTACTACCGCAGCCTCGAGCAACTGGCGGACACGCCAGAGTTCCGGGCGTTCGCGTCGGAAGAGTTCCCCGGATTCGCCAACGTGTACGACCAACTCGGCGAAGCGGAACCGCTCGATGACGACCCCGAAGCCGCGGACCTGAACCGGCGTAAATTCCTGGCGATCTCGGCCGCGGCGCTCGGCCTCGCGGGTTTGGCGGGGTGCCGCCGACCCGATATCCAGATTCTCCCCTTCTCCGTTGTGCCAGACGGGCAGATTGGTCACATCTCACCTGGCAAACCCACCTTCTACGCAACGAGCATTCCCCGCGCCAGCGGCGCGATCCCCGTGCTCGTGGAGAGTCACGACGGGCGGCCCACAAAGATTGAAGGCAACCCGCAACACCCGTGTAGCCTCGGCAGCACCGACGCGCGAGCGCAAGCGTCCATCCTCGACCTCTACAGCCCCGATCGCGTGATGTCGGACAAGTACCCCGGCGTGATGGAAGGTCGCGCCGCGCGGAAGTGGGAAGACTTCGACCGATTTGCGCGCGGCGAAGCTGAGAAGTTGCTCAAGGAGAAAGGCAAGGGCTTCTACATCCTGACGGAGCAGGCGCCTTCGCCATCGGTGATGGCGCTGCGCGAAGCGGTCAAGGCCAAACTCCCGCTCGCGTCGTGGCACAGCTACGAAGCCGTCGATACGAGCGAAACCCTCAAGGGCGCGGAAGCGGCGTTTGGCGCGAAGTTGGTGGCGCGCTACCGTTTCGACAAGGCGGATCGCGTTCTCGCGCTCGACGCCGACTTCCTCGGCAACGAGGGGGATAGCATCTTTCATTCGCGCGGCTTCGCGAGCAAGCGGAAGAGCGACGCGATGAATCGCTTGTACGTCGTGGAATCGACGTACACGGTGACCGGAACTATGGCGGATCACCGGTTGCGGCTCCCGGCGTCGCAGGTGGGCGCGTACCTGCTCGCGCTTGCGAAGGAACTTCAGACCACGCACGCGGCGAAACTCAAGAAGTTGGACGCGGTGCCGGATATCACGCCCGGCAAGACCGCATTCCCGGAGAGATGGGTGCTCGCGGTAGCGAAGGACTTCGCCGAACACGCTGGCAAGAGCCTCATTGTTGTTGGCCCACGACAGCCGCTGTGGGTTCACGCCCTCGCTCACGCATTAAATGACGCGCTTGGCAACTACGCCGCGGGCCTGGCCGAGTTCCGCGACCCACCGCCCGGACTGCTTGACAAGTCGCTGACGGACCTCGTCGGCGAGATGGCGGTGGGCCACGTTAGCACGCTGCTTATCGTTGGCGGAAACCCGGTGTTCAACGCACCCGCCGACCTGCGCTTCGCGGAAGAGTTGCAGAAGGTTCCGCAGAAGATCCGGCTCGGGCTGTTCTTCGATCACACATCCGAGAAGTGCGACTGGCACCTGCCGCTCGCGCATTTCCTCGAAGGGTGGGGTGACACCGAAGCCAGCGACGGTTCGCTGTGTTGCGTGCAACCGCTCATCGCACCACTGAACAGCGGCAAGAGCGGTGGCGACGACGTGGCCCCGCCCGCGCGCGGCGGTCGCACCATGCTGGAAGTGCTCTCGCTGCTCACGCAGGCGCAGGGCGCGGACGGCAAACCGGTGGCTTCTTTCAGCGCCGCGCAGAAGGCTGGGTACGGCTACGTGCGAAGGGCGTTCGCGGAACGCAGCGGCATCTCGCTCACGGCGCCGGAGTTTGATGAGGCGTTCAACCGCTACAAGCAAGTCGGGTTCTTCCCCCTCGACGCGGACAAGGCGAAGTCGCTCGGCTTCGCGCGACCGGATGAGAAGGTTCGCAAGCCAAAAGAGGTGAGCACGAACAAGGCTCGCGTGGCCGAGGTAATCGCGACTTACCAACCCGCGGACGCTCCGTCGCGGGACGCGATTGAGATTACCTTTCACGCTTCCTACGCTCTCGCTGACGGGCGATTCGCGATGAACCCGTGGCTCCAGGAGATGCCGGACCCGATCACGAAACTGGTGTGGGACAACGCCGCGCTCGTCAGCCCAGCGACCGCGAAGGAGTTCGGCATCGTACAGGGCGACGTGGTCGAAGTGCGGCTGGGCGAATCGGCGATCAACGTGCCCGCGTTCGTGCTGCCGGGTCAGGCGGATTACTCGGTCGCGCTCAGCTTCGGGCAGTACGGTGACATGCGGATTTCGCACGTGCCCCACGGCGGCGGAACGGACGTGTTCCCGCTCCGTCGTTCCACTTCACTACACACCGCGACCTACTGCAAACTGAAGAAGACCGGCCGCCGCGCGGACCTCGTGACCACGCAAGAACACGGCGTCATCCCCGAAGGCCGCGACATCGTGCGCGAGTACAAGGTTGGTGAGCACAAGCCCCGTGGGAAGACGCGTCCCATCGACCCGTTCAAGTACGTCGATGCACACAAGAACCCAGATTTTGAGGACAAGCAGGAGCCGAAGATCGGCATTCCGCCCGACGGCCACATCACGGAAGCGATGCTGAAGAAGGAGTTCCAGGGCGGGTACGGGAACAAGCAGCAACCGCCGGCCCCGGCACGCGTGAAGCAAGAACGCTTCCCGCTCGACCTCGCGCGCCCGGAGTTACTCGACAGTCAGTTCCAGTGGGGAATGGTGATCGACCTCTCGGCTTGCACCGGTTGCACCGCGTGCATGCTCGCGTGCCAGGCCGAGAACAACATACCGGTTGTCGGTAAGCACGAGGTCAAACGCAACCGCGAACTGCACTGGATCCGCATCGACCGCTACTTCTCGTCGCCCAACGGCGAGACCGCCGAAGAGAACCCGCGAATCGTGTCGCAACCGGTCGCGTGCGTCCATTGTGAAGCGGCCCCGTGCGAACAAGTGTGCCCCGTGAACGCGGCCGTTCACAGCCCCGAAGGCTTGAACCTGCAAGTCTACAACCGGTGCATCGGCACGCGGTACTGCTCGAACGCGTGCCCGTACAAGGTGCGGCGGTTCAACTGGTTCGACTTCAACAAGCGGAAGCTCGACGAACTTCGCGTACCCACACCGTTCGCGAGCGGCGGCATGAGCTTCGCGGAGAGCGGCGTGCCCGAAACGCTGAAGATGCAGAAGAACCCGGACGTGACCGTCCGCATGCGCGGCGTGATGGAGAAATGCACGTACTGCGTTCAGCGCATCGAACGCGGAAAATACGGCGCGAAGATCGCCGCCGCGGAAGTGGCGCAAGACCGCCGCACCATCGAAACCGATAGCACGTTCAGGACCGCGGACGGTTCGGTGTCGTCGTACAAGAAGCCGAAGAAACCACTCGCGGCCGGCTACGACCTCGACGCGATCGGTCGCGTGATCGTCCCGGACGGGGTGATCGTGACCGCGTGTCAGAGCGCGTGCCCCTCGCAGGCGATCACCTTCGGCAACTTGCTCGACCCGAACAGCAAGGTGTCGAAGCAGAAACTGAAGGAGAGCGAATACTTGTTGCTCGGCGAATTGAATACGAAACCGCGCACGAGCTACTTGCCCAGAGTAAGGAACATTAATCAGGACATGGTGGGCTAAACGAGCGACGTTTCGCGGCGACCCCGAAGGGGTCGCTCTGCGTGGCCTGGCGCCTGCGGGACCAACGCTAAACGAGAGAGAACAAGGACACTTGCGACGATGGCTGAGACGACTCCACACGAAACGCACGACGCGCACACGGGGCCGAAGTTCCCGGACCCGCTGCCGCGCATCCCGCTCGTGTGGGGTCCGGCCGACTACGATTCCGTTTCCGAGCAGATCAGCGAAATCACGGAGAAGCCGCAACCGTACTGGTGGTGGCCCGCGCTGCTCATCACGTCCTCGCTGCTGTGCGGCGGCGTGCTGGCCGCGACGTACCTCATCTCGACCGGTGTCGGCGTGTGGGGCAGCAACGTCCCGGTCGCGTGGGCGTTCGATATCACGAATTTCGTGTTCTGGATCGGCATCGGGCACGCCGGCACACTTATATCCGCGATTCTATTTTTGTTCCGGCAGAAGTGGCGCACGTCAATCAATCGCTTCAGTGAAGCGATGACGCTGTTCGCGGTGATCTGCGCGTTCATCTATCCCGGCATCCACGTCGGGCGGTTCTGGTACGTGTGGTTCTCGATCCCGCTCCCCAACGCGAACCATATCTGGCAGAACTTCCGTTCGCCGCTATTGTGGGACTTCTTCGCGATCTCAACGTATTTCACAATCTCACTTATCTTCTGGTACATCGGACTCCTCCCCGACCTCGGCACGCTACGCGACCGGGCCAAGAGTCGCACGCGCCAGATGATATTCGGCTTCCTGTCGCTCGGTTGGCGCGGCAGCACGCGTCACTGGCGCCACTACGAAGTCGCGTATTTGATGCTCGCGGGTCTCAGCACCCCGCTGGTGTTGAGCGTTCACTCGGTGGTGAGCTTCGACTTCGCCACGTCGTTGATTCCGGGGTGGCACACGACGATTTTCCCGCCGTACTTCGTCGCGGGGGCGATCTTCGGCGGGTTCGCGATGGTGCTCCAATGTATGATCCCGGCACGGGCCGTATATAGGCTGGAAAACATGGTGACGATCAAACACATCGACGTGATGTGTAAGTTCATCCTCGCGACCGGGACGCTGGTCGGGTACGCGTACTGCATGGAGCTGTTCATCGCGTGGTTCTCCGGGAACCCGTATGAGTGGCAGACGTTCAAGAACCGCGCGTTCGATGGAGACTATACGTGGGCCTACTGGGTGATGATGACGTGTAATCTTTTCATCCCGCAAGTGTTCTGGATTAGATGGTGCCGTCAAACGCCGTGGTTCGTGCTCATCATTGTGACGTTTGTGAACGTCGGGATGTGGTATGAGCGGTTCGTGATCATCGTGCAATCGCTCCATCACGACTTCTTGCCCGGGTCGTGGGGGCAGTTCCATCCGACCTGGGTGGACTGGTTGCAAATGATCGGGGACTTCGGGCTGTTCTTCACGTTCACGCTGCTATTCATCCGGTTGCTGCCGATGGTCGCCATCGCCGAGGTGAAGGGCGTGCTGCCGATGGCGAACCCGTACTACTCTCACCTCGACGAAGAGGCTGCGGGGCACCCCATCCCGCCTTCCGAGTTCCATGTGAACGGGAGCTACCTTAAGGGCGAGGACGGGCAGTACCCGACGTCTGATCACGCGTTGGCCGCGTCGTATGGTCTGCCGTCGTGCCCGGCTACCGATGTCAAACCGCACACCGAGCCGATACCGCCGTTCATCCCGACACCGGGCGGGACCGGGAAGCCGTGGGGCGCGGTCGCCGAGTTTGCCAACGGAAGTGATCTGCTCGAAGCCGCGAAGAAGACCACTGCCGCCGGCTACAAACACGTGGACGCCTGGACGCCGTTCTACGTCCACGGGATGAAGGAGGCGATCGGCCGGACGCGGAGTCGGTTGCCGCTGTTCACGCTCGCGGGCGCGCTCACCGGTCTGGCCACCGCCGCGTCATTGCAGTTCTACCTGATGGCGTACTACTACCCGACCATCGTGGGCGGGAAGGAGTACCGATCGTGGGAAGCGTTCGTGCCGGTGCTGTTCGAGATGACGGTGCTGTTCGCGGGATTCTTCACGCTGTTCTCGCTTTTCGGGCTGTGTGGCTTGCCGCGGTTCTTCCATCCGCTGGACAGCCACCCGACGTTCGGTCGGAGTACGCAGGGCGGGTTCTTTCTGACGATCGAGGCACAGGACGCAAAGTTCAACCCGGATGAAACGCAAGCGTTTCTGGCGTCGCTCGGCGGCAAGCACGTGGCGGTGATGGAGGCGTAAAACGCAAGCCGCGAGCGGCTCAAGCAGACAGGTTCTTCGCATGTACTCGATCGACCCGAACGCGTTCATGAACACGGTGCTGGCCGTGATCGTCGGCACCGCCGTGCTGCTGCTCGGCGCGACCGTGTTCGCGTCGTGGCTCGGTAAACGCGGACGCGTGATGTCATATCTGTACATGTTCACCGCGATGTTCGGCATGTTCGGGTTGGCGGCAGTGGTGCTGGGCGTGCGCGGGCAGAAGAGCGACTCGCGCCCGTGGCACATTTTCCTCGACATGAAGTACCAGGCGAAGTACACGAGCCAGGGCCAAAGCAAGTACTTCGCGGATGGCCGCAGCAACCGGATGCCGCCGATGGACACGGTTCCGTTCGACGGCACCGACTACGCAGCCGACGCGGGCGGCCACGACACTCCGAACCCGGACTTCCTGAAGGCTGACAAACGTTTTTACTTTGGCATCGCCAACGCCACCGCGAAGGGCGCCGACGGTGTGCCCACAGGACCGACTTGGGAGGCCGGCAAGCTGACCGGCGAGGGCTACTACGTGAACAACATCCCGCCGCTCGCGGTCGAGAAGGCCGGCGGGTGGGAACCGCTCCTGAAACGCGGACAGGTGCAGTTCAACCGGAACTGCGCGGTGTGCCACGGCACGAGCGGGCGTGGCGGTGGTGGCGAACTCGCTTACGGCATCGTGGGTGCTTACGGTCTGAGTGTACCGCCCGCGAACGTCCTCACGCCCGAGGTTCAGGCCCAGGCCGACGGGCAATTGTTCAACACAGTCGTGAACGGCAAAGGCGCGATGACCGGCTACGGCCACCAGATCAAGGACGTGCTGGATCGGTGGGCGATCGTGGCGTATGTGCGCGAGTTGCAGTTCGCTTACGGGAACCCGCTAAAGTAGGACAGGCTTCCAGCCTGTCGTTTTGGAGCAATGACAGGCTGGAAGCCTGTCCTACAAGAAACACGGTCCGATGAGCAGCGCGAGCATCCCCAACGACGATACCTACCCCGCCGGGTTGCCGGACAGCGTCGCGCCCGTCGGTGACGCGCTCGCGGGCGGCGTTCGCATCCTCACCGGAGTCGCGCTGGGCTCCGGGCTGCTGCTCCTCGTCGGTCTGTTCGCGAACCCGAAACAGTTCTACCACTCGTACCTGTTCGGCTACGTGTTCGCGCTCGACATCGCGCTCGGTGCGCTGTTCTGGACCATGATCCACCACGTTGCGGACGCGGGTTGGTCGGTGGGACTGCGGCGAGTCTTCGAGAACATCAACCGCGCGATCCTGCCGCTCGCGGTGCTGTTCATCCCGGTGCTGGTCGGCACACTCACAGGCAAACTGCACGCGTGGTACAGTTTCGTTCACGCCGAAGCCCCGAAGGAAGAACACCTCAAGCACCTGTGGCACGTGAAGCATGTGTACTTCAACACGTGGTTCTTCCTGGCACGGCTCGCGATCTACTTCGCGGTCTGGATTGGCTACTCGGTCGCGATGCGGAAATGGTCGGTAAGTCAGGACGCCGTGGGTGGTATCGCGCTCACGCGAAAAATGCAATGGTGGGCGCCGTCGGGTGTCGCGCTGCTTGGCCTTACCAGCACGTTCTTCGCGTTCGACATCCTGATGAGCCTGCAATACTCGTGGTTCAGCACCATCTTCGGCGTGTACTTCTGGGCCGGCGGTATTCGTGGGTCGCTCGCGACGGTCGTACTCGTCGTGCTGTCGCTCCGCGCCGCGGGGTTCTTGCGGAACACGATCACGATGGAACACCTGCACGATGTCGCGAAGATCATGTTCGGGTTCACGGTGTTCTGGGCGTACATCGCGTTCGCGCAGTACTTCCTGATCTGGTATGGGAACGTGCCGGAAGAAACGCAGTTCTACCTGCTCCGCCGCAACGGAAGTTGGTACACCCTCTCGATTCTGCTCCCGATCCTCTCCTTCGTGGTGCCGTTCTTCCTGCTCATCCCGCGAGCGCACAAGCGGTCACCCTTTTGGCTCGCGCTCAGCAGCGCGTGGATATTGGTGATGCACGCATATGATCTCTACTGGCAAGTGTTGCCGGTGCTACATCAGGACACGGTTCACTTCCACTGGCTCGACGTGGTTGCGCCGGTGTGCATGTTCAGCGTGGTGCTGCTGTCCGCCACATGGGGCTTCACGCGGTTGCCGCTGATACCGATTCGAGACGCTCGCCTGAACGAAACGATTGAGTACGAGAACGAGACTCCTTGAACGGCCGTCGTTTAGCGTTGGCCCCGCAGGGGCCAACAATCATCGCTGACGAGATGCGAAATGCAGGGCGACCATGAGTAGCATCCCTCCTAACGATTTGATGGCGTCTCAGGAATCGCCGCGATTCCCCTTCATCACGGTGGGCGCGGCGGCTGGGGTGCTGTTCGCGTTCCTGTTCCTCATGTGGTTCGTGACGACCATCCCGAACGTGCCGGACAGTGCTAAGCCAGACGCGAAGAACGAACCGAGGCCGGACGCGGCCGCGAAACTGGATGAGGTGAACGGCCGCAACGAGGCGGCACTCAACGGCGTCGGCGCGAAGATGTCGCGCGACGAGGCGCGAGGTAAGTTGCTCGGCACGCTCAAGGGGCCCAACGACAAGATGCCGTTCCCGACGCCGGAACCAACGGCGCCCAAGAAGGACGAGCCGAAGAAAGAGGAGAAGAAGCCGTGACTGCGGTCGACATCGCTCTCTTTGCGACCGTCATTGGGTCGATCGTGCTGTTCGGCGGGGCGGCCGCGCTCGCGCTCGGCTGGGCGTTCCGCGACGGCCAGTTCGACAACTTCGACCGCGGCGCGAAGTCGATCTTCAGTCCGGACGAACCCATCGGCGAGGCGACCGACGCCTTTCCCGGAATGCCGCCCAGGTTGAGGAAGACGCCGCGCCCTGGTGAACCTACCGCCGTTTAGCGTCGGCCCCGCCGGGGCCACGCGCGAAACGAACATTGAGATTCAAACCCTGGCCGCACTCCACATGCCCGTGACGACCGCACCAGAGCCGCCCCAGTACGACCGCGTGAAGTCGGCGGCGGAGCGCGCCGCCATCGATGCGTCGTGCCGCGGGCCGGTGCTGTTCTTCGCGTCCAGCGCGGTGTTCTGGTTGCTCACCGGGTCGATGCTTGCGCTCCTCGCGTCGGTCAAACTGCACATCCCGTATTTCTTCACCGGGAGCGCGGAACTCACCTTCGGCCGCGTGCGGATGGCGCACCTCCAGGCGGTCGGTATCGGTTGGGCGTCGCTCGCGTCCGTTTCCGCGTGCCTGTGGCTCATGTGCCGGCTGTCGCGTGCCGAACTGATCTACCCGAAGATGCTCTACCTCGCTGGCGTGCTCTGGAACATCGGCGTGTTCCTCGCGGTGGTTGGCATCATCCTCGGCGACGGGCAGTCGGTGGAATGGCTCGACGCACCGCCGTACGCACCGCCGTTCTTTGTCGCGGCGCTGGGGATCGTGTCCGCGTGGACCGTGGCCGTGTTCCGGCGGCGACGCGAGCCGCACGTGTACGTCACCCAGTGGTACCTCCTGGGCGCGGTCTTCTGGTTCCCGTGGCTCTATCTCGTCGCGCAGTTCATGATCTTTTGGTCGCCCGCCGTCGGCGTGGTGCAGCCGATCGTGAACTGGTGGTTCGGGCACAATGTGCTGGGGCTGTGGTTCACGCCGGTCGCGCTGGGCAGCGCGTACTACCTCATCCCGAAGATCATCGGCCGCCCGATTCACAGCTACTACCTGAGCATCATCGGGTTCTGGTCGCTCGCGCTGTTCTACTCGTGGGCGGGGATGCACCACCTGATTGGCGGCCCGATCCCCGCGTGGCTCGCGACCGCCAGCACGGTTGGCAGCATGATGATGTTCATCCCGGTGCTCGCGGTGGCGATCAACCACCACATGACGCTTCTCGGCCACTTCCACCGGCTGCGGTACAGCCCGGCCTTGCGGTTCACCGTGTTCGGTGCGATCTCGTACACGCTGGTGAGCTTCCAGGGGTCGCTGATGGCGCTGAAGGATGTGAGCGCGACGACACACTTCACCCACTACATCGTCGCACACGCACACCTCGGCGCGTACGCGTTCGTGTCGATGATCATGTTCGGCCTGTTCTACTACATGGTCCCGCGACTCACCGGGCGAGAGTGGCCCAACCGCACGCTGATCCGCATCCACTTCTGGTGCGCAGCGGTGGGCATCACCACGTACTTCGTGGCGCTCTCGATCGGCGGGTGGTGGCAGGGCCGCATGATGAACAACCCGGACATCCCGTTCGCGAAGATCGTCGCTTACCTCTTGCCGCACTGGCTGACGCGGTCGCTCGCGGGGCTGTTGCTCACGACTGGGCACGTTGCGTTCGCGATCTCGTTCGTGATGAACCTGGCCGGGTGGGGCAAGCAGCGCAGCGGCGGTCCGACGTTCTTCGTGGAATCGGTGGAGCAAAAGACCTACCCCCCTCCCTGAAGGGAAGGGGGAGTTTGAAGCCGCTCGCGGATTCGCGAGTGTCCTCTCGCGCGTCTCGCGAAGCCGCAAGCGGCTTTTCTCCCCTTCCCATCAGGGAGGGGGTTGGGGGGTAGGTTCTTCGGAGGATCTGAGATGGATCGCGGGATGGTCGTCTTCCTGGGTGCGCTGCTCACGTTCTCGTCGAGTTGGTTGGGGCTGGTCGTGTTCCCGTTCTGGCAACTCGGCGCCGAACAGCCGTATCAGAAAGAAGAAGGCGACACGCCGTACCCGCAACCGTTGCAAGGGCTGGCGCTCGCGGGGCGCAAGGTGTACCAGAACAACGGCTGCATGTACTGCCATACCCAGCAGGTGCGCAGCGAGAAGTTCGGCGGCTGGTGGGACGCGAACGGCGAGTACAAGACCGGGGCCGACATCAAGCGCAGTTACGGCCTGCGGCGCACTGTGTCGCGCGATTACATCTACGACAACCCCACAATGCTCGGCACCATGCGAACCGGGCCGGACCTCGCGAACATCGGCGTGAGGAATCCGTCCGAGCCGTGGCACCACACGCACCTGCTCAACCCGCGATCCGCGAACTCGTGGAGCATCATGCCGTCGTTCGCGTTCTTCTACACTCGCGAGAAGATCGCTGGCAGTCGCAGTGACAAGGCCTTGTCACTGGGACGCGAGTGGACCGTCGATCCCGGCTACCGGTGGCGACCCAGCGCGAAGCAGTGGGACGCGATCATCGCGAACCGCGGAAACGATCTCGTCTCACAGTACACCACCGGCCAGCCAGCAGCGATCGACATCCAGACGCCCGAAGGCAAGGAGCGGTTGCTGGAGTTCTGGCTCACCACGCCGGAAGAAGAGTATCAGGTGATTCCGAACGCGGACGCCGAGTCGCTGGTCGCTTACTTGCTCGCTCTGCGGAAGGCTGAAATCCCGTTGCCGGAGGCGAAGGAATGAGCACGCCGAACCCGAACGACGGCCCGATTTCCACCGACGCACCGGTGGTTCCGACCGGTGGCGACTCCGTGCAGGATTTGCACCGTGCGCAAATGGCCCAGATGAACGACCCCGTGATGTTGACCGCGGACGGCGTGGACGACAACCCCGAGGGCCACGACGAAGCCGGCGCGGGCGGCTCCGATTCCGTTCAGGGCATGCATGGCGTGTTGATGCGAGAACAGGCCGAGCCGCGCGACGGGTTCGAGCCGGTGCCGTTCTGGGTCGCGATCGTGTGCGGCGCGCTGCTCATGTGGGGCGGGTACTACATTGGGGCGAACTCCGCCGACTTCCGCGCCGACGTGTTCGACGAAGCAAACCCAGTGGCGACGCCGGTCGTCGGGGCTGCCCCTGAGCCTGACCCGCAGACGGTCGAGGAACTGAAGGCGATCGGGAGCAAGAAGTACGCCGCGATTTGCGCCGCGTGCCACCTGCCGGAAGGCGTCGGCAAGCCAGCGGAGAACATCCCGCCGCTCGACGGCTCCAACTGGGTCAGTGGAGATCAGGCGGCGGCGCCGCGGTTGGCACGCATCGTCCTGTACGGTTTGAAAGGGCCGATTGAAGTGAAATCGCCGGTGGTGTCGAAAACGTCCTGGGGGGTCGCGGCGATGCCGGCTCACTCCGAGCAATTGAAGGACTACGAGATCGCGAGCGTGCTGATCTACGTCCGCAACACGTGGTCGAACAAGGCCGACCCTGACGACAAGAAACCCGCGATCACAACCGCCATCGTGCGTGCGGCTCGCACAAAGGACGGGAAACGCGACTCGGTCACGGCGGCGGAACTGCTGGATAAGTTCCCCCGCGATTACGCGGATCCGCCGGCCCCGAAGAAGTGAACTCCGGCACGACAACCAGGCTCCCATTTCGGCGCGAGGTAGGCCACAATCCCACATCTGGCGACCGCCCCTCCGGGTCCGACGCTAACCCTGTGAACCAACAGCGGGCCTCCTCTATCCTCTGATTATTTCTCTTCATTCCAACACCATGCCAACCTGCACGAACTGTAACGGGCCGATCACCGCGAGCGGGCACGCCGGCCGCGCGGGGTCGGTGTACTGTTGCTTCGGGTGCCTCCGCCTCGGCGAGCGATCGTGCGCACGCGGAAGGTGCGACACTGGCTCGAAGCCCGGTGGCGTCGGTTTGCGGCTTGGTCTCGGTGTGCTGGTCGTTGGGCAGTCGATGATCTTCGGCCTCGCGCTGAACCTCCACGACGATGTCCCACTTCCGGTCCGCGCCTTCACGCAGTGGGGCATCTTCGCGGGTACGGTGCTGGTCGCGCTGTCGCTCGGTGGGCCGCTCGTTCGCACAGCGGCCCGCGAACTGTGCCGAGGCCGGCTCACCATCGAAGCGCTGTTCCTCCTCACCATGACCGGCGCACTCTGCGCATCGCTACAAGCACACGTCACCGGGCGCGGGAAGGTGTACTTCGAGGTCGTATCGGTTCTGCTCGTCGTCTACACGCTCGGGAAGGTGATCGGCGCACGTTCAAAAGCCGCGGCGCTCGCGAGTTCGCGAGCGTGGGGTGACCGGCTTTGTGCGTGCCGGCTCGTGGACGGAACCGGCGACACTCGCCCGTTGCCCGTTTCGGAGGTGCGACCCGGCGATGTGGTCGAAGTGCATCCGGGCGAACTGATCGCGGTGGACGGCATCATTCGCGAGGGTGTTGGGTTCATGTCGGAGGCGGTTGTGAGCGGCGAGCCGTTTGCGGTGGTGCGCCGGCCGGGGGATCGCGTGCTGGCTGGCTCCGCGAGTTTCGACGCGACGTTCCGCATCACCGCGACCGCGAGTGGAACCGAGCGCGAAATCGACCGCTTGCTCGCGACCGTCGAAGAGGTGCGTGACAAGCCGTTGTCACTGCAAGGCCGCGCCGACCGCTTGGGTCGGTGGTTCCTGCCTTTGGTGGTGTGTGTCGCACTCGGCACGTTCACATACTGGACGTTCCTCACCTCGTTGGGGTGGGAAGCCGGGCTGTTCAACGCGATGTCGGTGCTGCTGGTCGCGTGCCCGTGCGTGATCGGGCTGGCAACGCCAGTCGTGATCTGGTCCGCGATCAACCGCCTCGCGGAACGCGGTGTGATCGTGAAGAGCGGCGACGCCATCGAACGCCTGGCAACCGTGGATCGCGTGATGTTCGACAAGACCGGGACACTGACCGAAGACCGCTTCGCGCTCGTGGACATCGAGACGACTGCGACCGGCGACGAACGCGCGAAACTGCTCGGCTGGCTTTCGCTTGTGCAAGCGCAGAGCAACCACCCGATTGCGAAGCCGTTCGCGGAATTGCCGCGCCCGTTCGCGCGAGGCGAAGAACCGCGTGTGGGGTCGCTGGTCGCCGTGCCCGGTTCCGGCGTGGTCGCGGAACTGGTGGAAGTGAACGGCACGCGGCACGAGATCAAGATTGGGGTCGGGGAATGGATCGGCGCCCCTTCGGGTCGCACGCTAAACGGGGGTGAGGGGAAGGTTGTTTGTGTTGCACGGAATGGCGTACTCGTGGCAGTCGCTTCGCTGGTGGAACGTTTGCGCGATTCTACACCGCAAGCACTCGCGCACTTCGCGCAACTTGGGTTGTCGGTCGAAGTACTGACCGGTGACGCGACTGAACGGGCGGAATCGCTCGGCCTCTCTCACGCACGCGGCGGAATGCTCCCCGACGACAAGCGCGCAGCCGTGGAAGGTGGGCGTGTGCTGTTCGTCGGGGACGGCATCAACGACGCTTCCGCGCTTGCGGTCGCGCACGTTGGGGTCGCGCTGTCGAGCGGGACCGACCTCGCGGTGAGCGCAGCCCCGGTCACGCTGTACAGTGCCGACCTTCGCACGCTCCCGTGGGCGGTCGAACTCAGCCGCGACGCGGTGCGCGCCGTGCGACTGAACTTGGCCCGCGCGGTGGCTTACAACTTGATCGGGATGGCGCTCGCTGCGTCGGGCGTGCTGCACCCCGTTGTCGCGGCGCTGCTGATGGTGGTGTCGAGCCTCACGCTGATATTCTCGTCCACGCGCGTGGGGATACTGGCTAAGCCGCAAGCGGCTTCAAACTCCCCCTTTCCTTCAGTAGAGGGGGGTATCTGGAGGGGCGTAGGTCTTGCCTTCACCCACGCCGCCGCCTTCGCGCTGCAAGGTGTCGTCTTTCTCCTGCTCCTCGTGTCGTTGCGTGAACCTCTCGCAGCCACGCTTACCCTAATTGTGTTCGCGCTCACGGGAATCGCACTCGCGTGCCTCTGGCGCCGGTACGCGGCTCCGCACGGGGTGGACATGTGCTTCGGAATGCTCACGCTTGGTAACCTCGGAATGCTGCTCGGTTGGTGGGCCGATAACGGCTTCGCGGCGCTGCACGATCACGGGTGCTGCGCGTGTGTCGAAGCGATGCGAGGCGGCGTGAGGAAGCCGTGGATGTGGGTCGGCATGGTGGTGTTCGCGAACGTCGCGATGCGCTGGTTCGGCAAGTTTCCAGCGACAACGGGCTGTCACTCGATCGCGATGTTAACCGGTGGTAACGTCGGCATGGTGCTGGGGATGCTCGCGGGCGGATGCTGCGCGGCGCAGTTTCCGACGGCGTACATGACTGCGGCAGTCGCGTCCAACTTCGCGGGGATGACGGTCGGCATGCTCGCGGGGATGCTCGCGGGGACGTGGCTCTGCGAACGACTCTATGCGTACTTCTTGACGAAGTAGTACGCGGCCAATCCGAAGCCAATCACGATGACGGCATAGCGGACGTAACTCGCGGGTAACCGGCGCGCAACTCGCGCCCCGGTGTAGCCGCCGATGATCGCGGCCACCGCCATCGCGAGCGCGTAGTTCCACTGAACAAGACCGTCGCGAATAAACACCACCACGCTCGCGGTGTTGATCGACGCCGCGAGGAACGTTTTCACCGCGTTCATGCGGTGGATGTCGCCCACGCCCATGAAGCCCAGCGCGCTAAGCATGAGGATGCCGATCCCCGCGCCAAAATACCCACCATACACCGCGACCAGGAACTGAAAGCCGATCACGAGCGCCTGCGTCACCCAGTTGGGTTCGTGGTGTTGCGGTTGCGCGCCTTCGACCGCGGCCCGTCGCTTCACCCATTTCGAGAGCGGAGCCTGCACCACGAACAGCACTGCGGCCGTGAGGATGAGCCACGGCACGAGCACGTCGAACAACTCCTTGTTCTTTCCCACCAGCCAGGCGCCGAGGAACCCGCCCGCGATGCTCGGTGCGATCATGCGGAACACGAACCGCCGGCACTCCCACAACTCCTTGCGGTAACCCACCGCGCCCGCGAACGAACCCGGCAAGAGTGCGACGGTGCTCGTGGCGTTCGCCATCGCCCCGGTGAGCAGCGCCGTGAGCGCGGGGAACGTGAGCAGTGTGCCCCCACCCGCAACGGAGTTCATCACCCCCGCGAGGAACGCGCAGGCGCACAGGAACGCATATGTCCAGAAGGCGTCGGGCATTCAGAGATGATAGGGCGCTGACCAGTGATGTTTAGCGTTCGCCCCGGAGGGGGGGCGAAGCGCGGCGCCCCGCTGGGGCGAACGCTAAACGAAGAACTTGGAGGATCGCTCAGGGACGTTCACCTTTGGCGAGATGCGCGTTCAGCTCAGTCAACAGGGCAGGAAGATTGCCGATGCTTTCGATCATGGCGTGCGCCAGAAATCGTGCGCCGAGGTCTTCGTGCCGGTCGTTGAGACCGTGATCGAGGTAGTCCTCGCCGTGGCCGTGCAACAGCGCCGCCACGATCCATTCCACGGGTTGGCCGCCTTGTTCGGCGTAGTGCGCCGCCTGCAACGCGTGTTCGAGTTGCGTCACGGATTCGCCGTGGTACCAGGAGCTACCGCGATCCGCAAATAGGCAGTCGATGCGAGCCATCACATCGGCGGGCGTCATGAGAACAACCCCTTTCAATTGCTTGCGCCTGCGAGGCTACGAGCGGTTTCTTTCTCCCCCTTTCCTTCTTAGGTAAGGGGTTGGGGGGAGAGGTTTCTTCCGCGCGCCTCCAGGAACTGGCGTGTAGACCCTTGCTCCGGCGCGGTCGTTCCCGATAGTATCGGAAAGCTGAACCCCTGTTCGTTATCATCGTCCGCGATGGTGCCACCTAATGGCCGTTGAACTCCGCTGCCCGGATTGCCGGGCCAAACTCCGTCTGCAAGAAGCACCCGACGCCGGGACGGAGGTCGAATGCCCCAAGTGCGGGACCGTGTTCGCCGCACCGGAACCGGAAACCGCGGGCGACGATGACGACGCGCCCAAGAAAAAGAAGAAACCCGCACGCAACGACTCCGACGACACGGACGAGAAACCCACGAAGGGTGCCAAGGGCAAGAGCAAGGAGGATGACGCGGACGAGAAGAAAGAAAAGAAGGAAAAGAAAACCAAGAAAAAAAGCAAAAGCGGGGCCGACGCGAACGCACCGAGGAAACGCAAAGCCAAGAAGAACAAGACCAGCAAGGTCGCGCTCTTCGCGGTCCTCGGTATCGGGTTGTTCATGCTGATCGGCGTCGGCGGGATGCTGCTCTGGTTCTTCGCACGCACGCCCAAATCAATCGAGATGATGTACTACCTGCCCGAAGACTGCGACACGGTGCAGGGTCTGAACTTGGGCCACGCGCAGAAGTACCCGGAGTTCTACAAGACCCTGTCCACCTCATTCAAGGATACCGAGTTCAAGGTGGCCGGCGACACGCTCGCCAAGACACTCAAGGTCGGGGACGGTGAGTCGCCGGGCGATGCGCTAATCGAATACATCGTGTTCGGTTCGGCCAGGAGCGGTAGCGCGACAGTCATCCGTACCAAAGAAGATATCGACGGTGCGGGGCTTGCCAAACTGCCCGGCGCGGAGACGAAATCGCTCGGTGGCCAGACGTACTACCTCGCCAACGGGTTCAAGGGCGGGGGCAAAGTGCGTGTGTTCGCACCCACGAGTCGGTTGATCGTGTACTGTCCGGCGAACGCGGCAGAGTTGTCGGAAGCGGTGTTTCAGAAGATGCTCAACGGGCACGGGGACAGTAAGGAAAAGACGGTCGGGGTGCGAGCGGGCGAACTGGGCAAGCGGGTCACCAAGGGCACCTTCTGGTCAATGATCGTATACGCGGGCGAGAAGAAGCCGCCGGCGGGTCCGCAGCCTGGCGCGGTCGGTCCCGATGGCAATCCGCCTGCCGAGGACGAGAAAGCACAACTCGACCGCACAGTGTCCGAAGCGCTCGGCGGGTCCAAGGGGATGGGGTTCAAGGCCAGCATCGGCAGCCGCGAGGTTCGGTTCGAGGTCATCGTGTGGTGTTCCGACAGCGAGACGTCGTCAAGCATGACCAAGAAGTGGAAGGAGAGTGAACTCGGGAAGGGCGACGAGGGCACCCCGCCGCGGTGGTGGAAGACCAACGTCGACGGGTTGGGCAACAAGAAGATCGGAGCTCAGTTGCTCGCCAATCTCGGGTTCGGCTCATCGGGCGAACTCTTCTACGCGAAGTCCGCTGTGGAAACGAGCGACCTGAAGGATGCAATCGGCTCCATGGCGAACAAGATCACGGGGACTTCCCCCGGCGGCCAGCCGCCCACGCCGCGGCGGCGCCGTGTGTGGGTGCCGGGTCGGCGCGTGTGGGCACGCCGGTGACCGGTCCCCAACTGGTGTGGCCGCCGACCGCCCCGCCGAACCCGCTCGCGGTCCTCGTCAGCGGCGGGTTAGATAGCGCCGTGCTTCTCGCGGAAGCCGTTCGTGTATACCCCATGGTGTTTCCGCTCTACGTCCGCACCGGCCTGCACTGGGAACCGGTCGAGCGCGAGTACCTCGATCGGTTCCTCACCGCGATCCGCACCCCTTCACTTCAACCGCTCCGCGTCCTCGATGAACCCGTTCGCGATGTGTACGGCGAACACTGGAGCGTGTCCGGCAAGAACGTGCCGGGTGCCGACACGCCGGACGCTGCGGTGTTCCTTCCGGGTCGTAACGTGTTGTTGCTCGCCAAGCCGCTCCTCTGGTGTCATCTGAACGGTGTGCCGGAAGTCGCGACCGCGCCGCTTGGCTCAAACCCATTCCCCGACGCCACGCCGGAGTTCTACGACGGTTTCGCGAACATCGTCAGTACCGCCGTCGGTGGACGCGTTCGCGTACTGCGCCCCTACTCCGCGCTGCATAAAGTAGACGTGCTGCGGCGCGGTCGCGGACTGCCGCTGGAACACACGTTTTCGTGCCTCCGCCCCGCGAACGGTCTACACTGTGGCGCGTGCAACAAGTGCGCGGAGCGCCGCGCGGCCTTCACCGACGCGGGGATGCCTGACCCGACGGACTACTTCAACGGATAAGACGCCATGTTCCGCGTGACGAAAGAAATCCACTTCTGCTACGGGCACCGGTTGCTGAACTACGCGGGCAAGTGCCGCAACCTGCACGGGCACAACGGCAAGGCCGTAATCACGGTCGAAACCGAGTCGCTCGACAATCTCGGCATGGTCGTGGACTTCACCGAGATCAAACGCGTCATCGGCAAGTGGATCGACGACACGCTCGACCACCGGATGCTGTTGCACAAAGATGACCCGATCATCGCGGAACTGGTGAAGCAGGGCGAGCCGTTCGTGGAGTTGGACGCGAACCCCACGGCCGAAACCATCGCGCGGCTCATCTTCGACCGGGCCGCCGCGCACGGGCTGCCGGTCACCGAGGTGACGCTGTGGGAAACGGAGAACTCGTTCGCGACCTATCGGCCGACGCCCGGCGTGCCGACCCCGCCGGTTGGCATGCGCGAGGTCGCGGCCATGACCACGACGAACACGACAAGCCCGCCGCGCGAGCAAGGGTCTGTTTGATGTTGAACGAACCCTTGCTTGCGCTCTTTGAAGTTGCGCTCGCCTACGCTCACGAGGAGTTGGCTTTTGGGTTTTCGCCCCGGAGGGGCGAAAACCCAAAAGCCAATTCTTCTTGCACACGCATCGAGCGCAACCTCAAAACTCACGCGGCGGGCTTGTCGCGGTGAGGGCTGGTAGACTGAACCTTTTCCCGCGCTCCCATATCCTGTCTCAACGAACCTGATATGGGAGCAGCAGGACATGGCCGACGCGACGCCTCTCGACGACTTGAAGCAACTCGAAACGCAAGCACTCACGCACCTCCAACAGTGCGCGGATGAAATCGAACTGCGCGCCTGGAACACGCAATATTTTGGCGACAAGGGACTGATGAAGTCCGCCATGTCAAACCTCGGAAAGATTCCGAAGGATCAGAAACCGGCGTACGGCGCGGAACTGAACCGCATCAAGGCCGCGGTCACGGTGGCTTACGACGCCGCGCTCGCAGAGGCGAAAGAGAAGTCGCTTCAGATCAGTCTGACAACGAACCCGCTCGACGTGACATTACCTGGGCGCACGCAAATACGCGGACGCCTGCACCCCGCGACGCAAATCTTGCAGCAGGTCTACGCGATCTTCGCGGACCTGGGTTTCCAGGTCTACCGCACGCGTGAAGTCGAAACCGACGAACTGAACTTCGAGTTACTGAACATGCCCGCGCACCACCCGGCGCGCGACATGTGGGACACGTTCTTCACCACCACGGGCGCTGTGTTGCGGACGCACACGTCGCCGGGCCAGATTCACGTGATGCGCGAGGCCGCAGGCAAGCCGATTCGCGTGATCCTCCCCGGCATGTGCTACCGCAATGAGGCGATCAGCACGCGGAGCGAGATTCAGTTCTACCAGGTGGAAGGGCTTGTGGTCGGCGAGGGCGTAACGATGGCCGATCTGAAGGGCGTGATCACCGCGTTCGCGAGGCGGATGTTCGGCCCGGAGCGTCAGGTGCGCATTCGCAGTAGCTACTTCCCGTTCACGGAACCGAGCATCGAGGTGGACATCGACTGGCCGAAGGACGATCCGAACCGCGACCGGCTCACGAAGGGAACTGGCTGGCTCGAAATCCTCGGCGCGGGGATGGTCCACCCGAACGTCCTGCGGGCCGGCGGCTACGACCCCGAGAAGGTGACGGGCTTCGCGTTCGGGATGGGTCCGCAGCGGATGCTGATGCTGAAGCACGCGATCGACGACATCCGGCTGTTCTGGCAGAACGACCTGCGGTTTCTCAAACAGTTCTGATCGCCACGAACCTTGCGGAGCGTCGAATGCCGGTCGTTTATCACTGTCCCCACTGTCGGCAGCCAGCCCACGTGCCCGATGCCATGCTCGGTCAGGCGATCACGTGTCCACAGTGCCGCGGCGCGTTCCAGACGTTCCCCGCTCAACCCCCGACTCCGGTTCCTGCCGCACAGCCGCAAGCGCACCCGCTCTCACTCGACGATGAACCGGCCAGCAGCGGAGACGGGTTCGACAAACTCGACGACGCGCCCGCGCGAGGGCGCGCTGGGTCGCGGTACCGCAAGCAACAGAAAGGGATGCCGCTCCCGAATCTGTTGGCGACCATCGCAGTCGTGATCGGGAGCGCAATTACGATGGCGTACAACCAGGCCAACCGGCGAGCGGGACAGGGCTTCGATGGAAAGGGAATGCTGATCGCCGGCGTCGTGGGTGGCGTGTGTGCCGCAATCGGCTTCGGGATCGGCAAACTCATCGAGGCGGGCAACGCGGACAAGCAGGCCCGGCGCGGCCGGGGCGACGACGACTGACGGTGCGGTCAAGCGGCGAGGCGGACCGGAGCCGCCGCCGTGTGCCGGAAGCCGAAGAGCGAATGACCGAGCGAACGCGAGGGTCGCCCACAGCGGACCACGGCACGCACTTCAGAGTCAGGTACTGCAACCCGGCGCGGACGGCATTTTCGGCACGCGCGGGCCGTCTGGGCTAACGGCTTATTCGCGCGGTTCGGTCTCCTGTTCCGGGAGCGGGTCCATCTTTACCCTCGACTTGGTCTGCTTGGTGGGCTTGATCGACGTGGTTGGAGCCGGCTTCGCCGGCCTGGTCGGTTTCGTCGTGCGCGGGTCGGGCAGACTCGAACCGGCCGCGGTCGCGGTCACGCGCAGTTTCTTGCGCGCACGCGATAACACCGCGCCGATGGTGTTCACCGGCACATCGGTTTCCGTGCTGATCTCTTCGTAGGTGCGGCCCTCGAGGTAGTAGAGGCGGACGATCTCGCGTTCCTTACCGGACAACCGGCGGAGCAGTTTCTCAACTTCCTCCAGGCTTTCCATGCCCTTTTGCGCGGCGGGCGCGTCGTCGGGTTCCGCTTCGGCCAACCGCGACTCGCCCCGCTTGATCGCGTCCTTCACCTTCTGGCGCCGGGCCAGTTCGTGAACGCAGATGCGCCGAGCCACGACGGTAAGGTACGTCGCGAGGCTGGACTGCTTGCGGAACTCACGTAGCGCGCGGAAGTTGTTGGCGACAATCTGGAGCAACACTTCGGCTGCGATGTCTTCAACGTCCTCTGGTCCGACGCGGGTGCTCCGCAGGTGCGCGGTGTAGCCGATGGTGTGGTAGATGAGGCTGAGAAACCGATCGACAAAATCGTTCCACGATCCAGGCTCACGGTTCAGACACCGCCTGAGCAGGTCGCGGTCAACCGCGGTGAACGGAGTTTCGTCGTCCACGGCTTGGCGCCTCAGGTTGGAGAGTGGGACGTGTCCAACTGTAATAAGCCTAGCCGGTGTGCGCACCTTGCACAACGGCCGGGCGCGGTTCCGTTCGCTTCCCCATTCTACCCACGGCCGGCGCGATCGGTGCGACCGAACCGCGCCCGGCACCGCGATTGGCCAAGAATATGCGCGCTACAACGTGAGAAACTGCTGGAGGAACGGTCTCAGCGTCTCTTCGGGGTAGAGCACCCACGGGTAGTCGCGACGCTGAAGGATCGCGTTCGCTTCCACTTCGCTCCGCACACGCCGCAACTCTTCTTCCGCCCCCGGCACTAAATCCGCGATGCCGGCCCGCAACTGCTCTTTGACGCTCCGAAGCCTTCGGAACCACTTGCGGCGCGCCGCGTGGTCGCCCGTTGGCGGTTCGTTCGCAGTCAGCGCCGCGTGTTCGCTAACGAGTGCGGCACCGGCATCGGGAAGCGTGTGCGGGTTCCATTGCAGATCGCGCACGCTGCGATCCGCTCGCGTCAAGTCGTTCGCGGTCGAAGGGAACGCGGGCAGCGGAAGGTGCAGCGTCGCGGAAAGCACCTGGTACGCGGGTGGCTCAATGCCGAAGTAGTCGCGAATGATGGCGTCGGTGACTTCGTCGTACTTCCCGCCGCCGATGCCGTGAATGAAGAAGTCCCCGAGACACACGCGAGCGAACAGCGTGAGCGTGAGTGCCCGCGGCCGGAGCTTGCTCACGTCGCTCGAAGCGGTCGCGCGCTGGCGTTTGCCTGCGCCTGTGCAAACCCAGAACGGCGCTTCGCCTTCGTCAAGTTCTGGCGCCGGGTGGTTCGCGCTGCGAGTGCCGTTCGCCTCGCGATACGCGCGAATCGCGCCGTTGTACACTCTGGCGAATCGTGGTAGGTCGAGCAGTAGGTGACCGACGAATCGCACATACGCTTCGCACCAGATGAGCAGCGAAACCGGCAGTTCGAGATTGTCGCAGCCCCATTCCTGTTCGCGCTGTTGGCGCATCGTGGTGAATGCTTCCCCGACATTCCTGGCGCTCGCCCAGCACTTCGTGAGGAGTGGCTCGTAACCCCAGTTCGCGGTCAGCGGCGCGGCGCGGTCCGCGAACGTGCGAAACATCTCCGCGTCGATCACCGCGCGATCGTGGTACGGCACCTCGCCCGCGAACGTGTCGAACGCGAGGCTTTCCAGTCGCACGGACGCGGCGTCACCATCGCGAAACGTTGGGAAGAGGAGCGAGGTGCTTTTGAGCGTGTCGTTGTCGACGACGAGGTGAAGCGGGATACCGCAGAGCTTCTTGGCGAGGCCGTTGATCGCGAAGTTCTTCACCCACACGCCGGGGTGCGACAACTCCGGTTGGTGCCCGGCGAGAAGGAGCGGGCCATCTTGTTTTTGCCCTCTCTCCTTGCGGGAGAGGGTGGCGAGGCTTCGCGAGACGGGTGAGGGGTGGAACCTTAGCCCACCGCTGCGCGACCCAGAACCACCCTCTCCCGCAAGGGGAGAGGGCCAACACGAAGCCAGTTCCAGCACTTCGCGACGGGCCAGCGCACGCAGTTCGTGAAGGGGAAGCCCGCCGACAATCACGTCGGCGCGGTCGAGCAACTTGCGGTTCGCTTCGACCAGAACCGGGATCGCGTCGAAGTTCGGTTCGGCCAGCACCGCGCCGTTCGCCGCTGGCGCGCGATACTTGTGGGCCATTAGCGAGACCCGGGACACGGACAACGCGATGACTCACCCACCGCGGGCAGCACGTCGCGCTCGGCTGCGGCCAGCACGTCGCGGTAGTACGCGAGCCGCTGTTCGGGGTCGTTCATCACGCCGCCGAACGCACGGTTCGGGTCGAGATACAACCGCGGAACGCCGATCTCCTTCACGCGAAGTTCCTGACGCGCGGCCTGCACCCAGAGTTGAAGCGGCATCCCCCACCCGCGTTCGGTGATGCTCAGTTTTTCGAGCGCGCTTCGGCGGTACGCCTTGAATCCGCAAAACGCGTCCGTGAGGTTCAAGCCGTATCGAGCGTTGATCTCAGCGGTGATGGCCGCGTTGATGAACCGGCGGTCGGTCGGCGCGGGCGTGTCCTGGCGGAAGTCGCGGAAGTAACGCGAGCCGGACACCACATCACAATCGTGGATGGCTTCGAGCAACACGGGGATGCGTTCGGGTTCGTGCTGACCGTCGCAGTCCATTGCCACGAGCACGTCGAAATCGCGTTCGAGCGCGAAGCCGAAAGCCGAGATGAGTGCCGCCCCGTACCCGCGGTTGGCCGCGTGATCGACACGGAAGATACCCAGTTCCGTATCGAGCAGAGCCGCCGTGCCGTCGGTGGAGCCGTCGTTGACGACGAGAATGTCGGGACTGTATCGCCGCACTTCGGCCAACACGCTCTGAACGTGCTTGGCCTCGTTGTAAACCGGGATCGCGGTGAGAACGCGCATGAACTTGCCTTCGTTCGCGGTCGGGATCAGTTACCGCATTCTATCCGCACACCGCATACCAGACCAAAAGCCAGCAGTGACCGATCTTTCACGCGCGTTGTACCTGGACTTAATCACCGTGTAACTTGCGAAGTCGCGGCGAGAGACGCAAGATCCACTGAATACGCTCGAACTGATCGACCCATTCCTGCACGACCGCCTGCTGAACCGGATCGGCGCCCTTCACGAAGCCGGTCGCGCACCCTTCGCCTGTCAGTTGTGCTACCAGTTGGCGATAGCGGGCGAGCGTGCGCTCGCCGAACCGCGCGACCTCATGACCATCCTCCGAGAAGAACACCGCGACCGGCACGCGGTTCCCGCCGTTCACTTGCAGCGCCGCCTGCGCGTCGGCGTGTTCGTCGCGGTCGATATAGCGCACGACAACTGGAGGTGCCGCTTCCGCGATGCGATCCAAGATCGGGCACTGCGACGAGCAATCGCCGCACCACGCTCCGGCGAGTACGAGCACGTTCGTACGCCGGGTGAATGTGCCAAGCAACTTCCGCTGTTCGTCGGTGAGCGAAGTCTGCGCGGCCGCGGACGCCCACCGGACGCGGTGGGCGTCGGTGCCGTGCTTTGCGAGGAACCCCGCGAGCGGTAACCCGGCTTCAAACTTGGGGAACAGGTTCATGGTTGGTCGTCTGGAACGCGAGATTGCCAGCCACGCGGGTCGCGGCTGGCGTGGTACACGGCAAGAACGGTAATCTGGTCGTCATCGAGGTGGTAAAAAACCGCGTAGGGGAACCGCTTGAGGAGAACCCGTCGGACGTTCCGGTATTTCTCGGCCGGCACGCGCGGCATCCGTTGGATGCGGTCGAAAGCCACATCGACCGGTTCGATGAACTCGTCGCCCAAACTCGCGCGCCGGTTCTCATACCAGCGCCGCGCGTCAGCGAGGTCGTCTTCCGCTTCCGGGCGAACGATGAAGGCGCGGCTCACGGCTGACCCTTCAACCGCGCCTTCACATCCTCCCACGACGAACCGGCCTTCGGGTTCTCCACGAACGCGGCGAGCCGCTTATCGAGATCCGCCTTCTGCGATTCGGGAACGGAGAGTTGCTCTGGGTCGGCCGACAGGCTGTCCCAGAGTTCTTCGAGAAGCATCATTCGCTCTTCCACGGACAACCCGCCGAGGCCGAGCATCGCGGGCATCGCGGGCATGAGTACCTCCGTGGTGGGCGCAACAAGTATTGGCACGCGGACCGTCATCGTATGCGCTCTTTTGCGACGGTTGTAGGTCAACAAGACCGGAAGCCGGCTCACTCAGTTTTGCGTTCGCTTTCGGGGATGCGGATCACGGTCATCGCGCACGTGTCCCACGCCTTCGCCACGCTGCGGTTCGCGTTCCACGTCACGTACAACTCGTCGCCCTTTGGCGAAAGCGCGTAGCTGTACGTACCCACCACCGCAGTGCCGTACTTCTCCTTGTAGAACGGGTGCAGAAACGCGATCACCTTCCTGGTCTTGTTCTTCGTGTCGTACTGCACCACCGCGGTGCCGTCCTTGTCGGCGCCGCCGTGCGCGCCGGGGATGTAGTAGAGATACCGGCCGGTTGGGTCGATCTTTAGTGCAGTGATGTAACCCACACCGCCGACCAGCGGCGAGCCGAGCGCCGTCACCTTCTCGGTCTTCGTGTCGAAGGCGTAGAGGACTGGGTCGCGCCCGCCTTGCCCGGTCGAGACAGCATACACGATGCCGTCCTTCGTCTCGTCGCTCGCGGCGCGGATGCCGATCTCGCCGGTCTCAATCTTCACGGGATCGCCGCCTTTCGCGGGGTCGTACCGCATGAGGCCCGCACCGCTAGCGGGGACGTAGTAGACGCGCCCGGTGGACTTCGCGAAGATCATCGCTCGCGCCGGACCATCGGCCACGTCGCACAGTAATTTCTTGTTCTTCACGTCATACGCGAAGAATCGCACGCCGTTGGCGTCGTCCTTGCCTACGCCGGGCGCGGTGCCGCCGTAGAAGATGAGTCGTTCGGGGTCGAGGAAACCCGTGGGGATGCAGTGCTTCGCGACCGGCGCGCGAACTACTACCTCTGCCTTCGCCGTGTCGGGATGTACGCGAACGAGCCAGTCGCCCTCATAGTGATACTTGTCGGTGGTGACAGTCGTGGAACCGCGGTGCGTGCCAAAGTAGACGTACCCGTCCTTGCCCACGGTCAGCATGGTGTGAATCTTCGCGGGTGAGTAGTGGCCCTCCGGCATCGCGAGGAGTTTCTTCAGATCGACGAGTTGGCGGAAGGTCTTCTTGGCGGGGTCGTATTCGTGGACGTACGCAGAACCGGCGGGCGCGAGGTGGTCGCCAAAGCTCGCGTAGTATTTGCCGTTGGCGAAGGTACTCTCGCCCCAGCACGACCACGGCCGACCCGCGTAGGTCTGGCCCGGGAAGTACGCGAAGTCAATCGTCGGCGCGATCTTCGCCACGGTCACGCCGTCTTTCAGCGTGACGCCCTTCGGCGTCTTGATGAAGTCTTCCGAAGTGTCGGTAACGACTTCTTTGCCGTCTGGCAGTGCGGGTGCCTTCCACTCTACTTCTGGGGCCTTTTTCTTCTGTGCCGCGCGTGCGGGTGTGGTCGCGAACGGAATCGACGCGACCGCGACACACGCCACAACCGCGCACATCACCACGAACAACTTGCGACGCATGGCGCGATCCTGGGGGATTTTGAAGCCGCTTGCGGCTTCGCGAGTGGCATCGTTGGCGTGCTCGCGAAGCCGCGATCCGGGCTTACTCGTCATCGTCTTTCAACAGATCTGGCTTGCCGAACTGCGTGAGGTCCACGTTGCCGCGAAGTTCGCTCTCGGCCAACTTGATCCGCATTTCCAACTCGCGGACCTTCGCCGTAAGTATCTCCAGTTTGGTCGTCGCGTCATTCCGGATTTGGTATCGCGGCACTTCGGGATAGCCCAACTGACGCTGCAACGCGGCGAACAGGTACAGCGGATCGCGCCTGCGGCTGGCCTTCGCGATCTTGCCTTCCTTCTCGCCAAAGATCGGCGGCAATCCGGGCGCGAACGCCGGGCTGAGACGCCGCTCCTCGATGACATACAACTCCGACCGTAGGTACACGAGGTCGCAGAAGTCGATTTCGCCGACCTGCTTCCGCAAGTGGTCGAAGTAGGTGTGCCAGTTGACGTCGTAGAACGGGTCGCGGGCCATCGCTTCGAGACCATCGAGGTAACCGAGGCGGTTGCGGGAGATCGTCTCGAACTGGTACACGAAAAGCCCCGACTTCGTGGGCTTGTCGGCGCGATAGGCGGCTTCGCGTTCGAGGATGAGGAACGCGGTGGGCATGGGCAGGCGTGACTTCTCGTCTTCGGCCTGTTTGATGACGAACGCCTGAAATGCGGTGAAGTAGTGTGGGAGTTTGGCGAACCCGTTCGCGACGAGCCCGGTGTGTTTGAGTTCCGACGCGACGAACTGCACCGCGAACGGCAGTCGTGTGCTGGCGAGGAGTTCGTCGCCGACCCGCTGGAACACCTCTTGGGCCGGTTGGTTGTCTGCAATGCGCTCGCGCACGGCGCGGAACAGGTACGCCTGTTCAATGTACTCTTCGCGTTCGAGAACGGTCGCGGGAATCATACCGTCCAGTTTACCGCAACGCGAAGCCGTTCGCGAGCCGCGACTATTGAAAGCCTGTGCCGCAAGTGGAAGGGTGAGCCTGTCAGGGCTACTCAGAGATTGAAGCCGAGTCGTTGAGGAAGTCCAGGGCGAGGTCCGGTCGCGCGACCATGGCTCTGGTCGCGGCCGCCACGCTCGGGTAGTCGGCGTTGCGCAGGAGGTACACCGCCACGTTCCGCAGCG
>SXGU01001728.1_pt1 | contig 52803 bp, 39 predicted proteins | sample 3174531 | NCBI WGS metagenome assembly SXGU01 (sample SAMN11356863, study PRJNA531348) | freshwater metagenome | isolation source: freshwater sample F1-140 | place: China: Fuxian Lake, Yuxi | collected 2017-12-25 | reverse complement strand
GCTCTCGTGGTTGAAGAGAATGCCGTTGGAGGCGTGCAGGGCGTAGCTCTCCCGATAATTCACCGTGAGCCAGTAGGCGAAAACCTTGGCACAACCGTACGGCGAGCGGGGCCAGAACGGCGTCGTCTCCGTCTGCGGAACCTGCTGCACCTTGCCAAACATCTCCGAGGACGACGCCTGGTAGTAGCGGACTTTCTTCACCAACCCCGCCTCGCGGATCGCCTCGAGGATGCGCTGGGCGCCGAGGCCGTCGACGTCGCCGGTATACTCGGGAATGTCGAACGAAACCCGCACGTGCGATTGCGCGCCGAGGTTGTAGACCTCGTCGGGCTGCAACTCGTAGAGCAGCTTCACCATCTGCACGGAGTCGGCGAGGTCGCCGTAATGCAGGAAGAGGCGGACGCCGTTGACGTGCGAATCGCGATACAGGTGATCGATCCGGCTCGTGTTAAACGTCGAGGCGCGGCGGATGACGCCGTGGACCTCGTAGCCTTTTTCCAGCAACAGCTCCGCCAAGTAGGAACCGTCCTGGCCCGTGATACCGGTGATGAGCGCTTTCTTCATGCAATAAACTGGCACCCTACGCCGCCCGCGTCGCCGCCGGCAAGCCCGCGTCACGAAAATATTGTCGCCGACCCGTCCCGGAACTGTTCACGTTTTCGGTCTCCCCTGTGAAATTCGACCCTACCGCCCTCGCCGTCATTGACGGCACGCTCTGCCAATTGACCCGCGAAGGTGCCAGGGCCGGCAGTTACGCCCCGCTGGCCTCCGCGGTGGCGGAATTTCGCCAGGCTGCGCTGCGCTGTTATGTGCGCGAACACCCCTACGGGCTCCTTCCCGGCCTGCCGAACCTTTACTGTCTCGACGGCGCGTTCCGGCTGCAATGGATGGCCGAGTGGCCCGACCCGGCCGATCCGTGCGCCGCAATCCTCGGGGAAGAAGGCGAAGTGCTCGTGACCCGGTCCGCCCGCGGCACCGTGGTGCGACTCGATGCTCACACCGGCCGGCTCCTCGGTGTCGAGACGCCGATGGCCGCGGCGAGCTGAACGCGTTGCTCCTCCCGCCCCGGCCCGCCGACTGCGCTGGCGCCGGGTGCAGCTGCAGAGTTGCCGGGCAATCGCGTGTGCTCCCGGGAGCGGCGGTTGCCCAACCGCCGACCTGCCGCCGTTCAGGCCGGGCGCTTGGGCCAGCGCCCCTCTTGCGACACCCACGTCGTATCGCACCTTCAGGAAAAGTTCCGCCCGCCGGCCGCACCCCACGAGATCTTTCTGCTGTTCCTCCGGCTCTGAAACCCCACGCTTCATCCCATGCACCCCTCCCCTTCCCCGCTGCTCCTGCTCGCCGCCATCACCGGTTTGGCTCCCAACCTCTCCGGCGCCGAAACCAAACTCTCGCCCGATGACACCCTCGTCTACGTCGGCACGTACACCGGGCCGAAGAGCCAGGGCATCTACGCCTTTCGCCTCAAGTCCGTGGCCGGCGAACCCGCCCTCGAGCCGCTCGGGCTCGCGGCCGAGGCGACCCAGCCCGCGTTCCTCGAACTCGATTCCAAGCGGCGGCGGCTTTTCGCCGTCAACGAATCCGGCACCTTCGAGGGCCAACCCACCGGCTCGATCAGCTCTTTTTCAGTCGATGCCACCACGGGCAAACTCACTCGGCTCAGCGAGCGCGCTTCGGGCGGCGCCGGTCCGTGCCACTTGCTGCTCGACCGCACCGGGCGCAACATTCTTGTGGCAAACTACAGCGCCGGCACGGTCGCCGTGCTGCCCGTGCTCGACGACGGCCGCCTCGGGGAGGCCACGTCGATCATGCGACACTCCGGGCGCAGTGTAAATCCACAGCGCCAGACCGAACCGCACGCCCACGCCGTCACCCTCGATCCCGCCGAGCGCTTCCTCTTCGTCTGCGACCTCGGGATCGACAAGGTGATGATCTATCGCTTCGACGCCCAGCGCCATACGCTCACCCCGCACGAGCCGGCCTTCGTCACGCTGCCACCCGGCGCCGGCCCGCGGCACATGGCGTTTCGCCCCGACGGAAAATTCGCCTACGTGCTCAGCGAACTCGCGTCGACCGTGACCGTCTTCGCCTACGACGCCGCGGCCGGCCGCCTCACCCGCGTCGAGTCGCTCACCACGCTGCCGGCTGGTTTCACCGGCAAAACCTCCACCGCCGAGATCGCCGTGCATTCCTCCGGAAAATACCTGTATGCCTCCAACCGCGGACACGACAGCCTGGCGATCTTTACGATCGATTCCACCCGGGGCACGTTGCGCTCCCTGGGCACCCAGAGCACGGGCGGAAGAACGCCCCGCCACTTCGGCCTCGATCCAACCGGCACAATCGTGGCCCTGGGCAACCAAAATTCGGATACAATCGTGCTCGCCCGGCTCGACCCGCAGACCGGCCGGCTTACGCCGTCGCCCCACGTGGCGGCGGCGCCGTCACCGGTGTGCCTCGTGTTTTTGCCGCCGGCGGGCGATATCGATCGCCGTTGAGCAGCGGATTTTTGCCCAGCGGGAAACGAACGCAACCAAGCCCAAGGTCCTGGCCCGAAGATTTCCCAACCCGGCAACCGCTCCCGAAGATCTTCGGAGATCTTGAAATCGGGCAGCGGGCATTTTCCAAGTGATGTTAGCCGGGTCGCTTCGGCCGCGGTGCGTTTTCCTCTGAAAACGAGCCCCGTCAAAACTGCCCGTCGATCGAGGGAAACCCCAGCACCTGCGCCACGCCCGCGCCGCACGCGTGCCGCGCCTCCGCCTCGCTCCATCCGAGAAACCGTCGCACGTTTTCCACCGCGCAATCCATCGTGAGCGAGGATCCGGCAAAATTCGGCTTGCCCGGTTCGCGCACGACCCCGTCCGCCCCCGCCTCGACTTCGATCGCGCCGACGGTGTAGCGCCCCGCCGGCGCTCCGGCCGCCGCGACGCAATCGGTCGTGAACAGCACCTTGTCACGCGGTTTGGCCCGCACGAAATTCCGCAGCGTGCCCGGGGGCACGTGGAGGCCGTCGGGAATGAAGACCGCCCACAATTCGTCCCGCGCGAGCAGGCGCTGGATGATGTTGTCGTGCCGGGGCAGCTGCTGGGGCACGCCGTTGCCGACATGCGTGCACAGGGTCAGGCCCGCGGCCATGGCCGCATCGATCGCGCGGTCATCCGCGTTGGAATGCCCGATCGCCACCCGCACGCCATGCCCGACCACATGGCGGATAAATTCCAGTGAACCTGGCCACTCCGGCGCCAGCGTGATCAGCCGCACCCGCCCACCCGCCGCCGCCCACAGGCGGTCAAACTCCCGGCAATCCGGTCGCTTCATCTTCCGCGGATCATGGGCGCCGTGATAGCCGGGCTCCGGCAGCAGATACGGCCCCTCGAGATGATAGCCGGCCACCATCGCGCGCACCGCGGGATCGGCCGCCGCCAGCCGTTCGACGTGCTCGAGCTGCGCGATGAACGCCTCGATCGTGTCCGTGATCAGCGTGAGGAGAATCCGCGTGGTGCCGTGCGCCCGCAACGCCGCCACCGCGCGGACCATCGCCTCCGCGGAAATCGCCGGGCGCTGGAAGTCGACCCCGGCGAAACCGTTGGCCTGCAGATCGAAGGTGCCGTGGTGCAGCGCAGTCATGGGGTGAGAAAATGCTGGAGAAATTGAAATGCCTGTTCGTTCGACTCGGCCGTCGGGGGGTGCGCCGCGCGGTTCGTCAGGGCGACGCGCCATTCGTATCCGAGAAAGCGATTCACCGCCACCGCGTGGTTGAGGGCGAGCCAGCGCGCTGGTCCGTCCTCCGAACCGCCCGACACCAGAAACGGCCGCGGCGCCATCAACGCATGCAGTTCGTGCAAATCGTGGCCGCTTTCAAAAATCGTCTTGTAGGGTCCGGTGCGACCGTTGGCCGGCGTGACGGCGCCCGGCTGCCGCGTCGTGCCCGCCTCGAGGCCGAGGTACCACGGCTCCCAGTAATTCACCGCCGCACGCGCTTCGTCGAAGACCACCCCGCCGTCGGACCACACGGCGCACGCGAATTTCTCGTACAGGCACGAGGCGAACATCGACCACTTCCCACCGTAAGAGTGCCCCATCACGCCGATGCGCGCCGGATCGACCTCCGGGCGCTGCGCGAGCGCGGTGTGGCAGTTGGCGGCGACGTACGCATAAAAACTCAACGGCTGGCACGGCGCGCCGTGCAGGACCGGCTTGCGCGCATCATCCCCCGGCGTGCCGATCGCGAGCGTGACGAAACCCCGCCTCGCCAGCTCCAGCGCGAAATCACGATGCACCGGGCGCGCGCCATCCTTGAAATAGCTTCTCGCCTGGCCCGCGATCGGTCGCGGCCCCTCGTAGTTCACGCTCACCTCCGGCGCGTAAAACGGCACGAGCACCGCGGGGCGCCGGCCGCGAAACTTCGCCGCCGGCAGGAGCAGATAGCCCGGTTGCAGCACGCCCGGTGCGATCTCGATTTCCACGCGGTATTGCGTGACACCGTTGCGATCCTGCTTCTCCGCCAAATCCATCCGCGGGCGCGCGAGCAACGCGGGCCACGGTCCCATCTGTCCATGCCAGTACTGGAGAATTTCCGCCCGGCGCGCCGGCCACTCCGCAGGCGAAGCCACCGCGCGGCCGTTGGCGAATTTCAGCGGCGAGGCATACGCGCCAAATTTTCCAACCAACTCCGCCGGCGGTTCGAAGCACGCGCGCAGCGACTCGGGCGGCGGCGCAGCATCCATGCGCACCGACAGCATCGCTCCGAGCCCGGCCGCCGCCGCGAGTATTCGCGTCGCGACCGGGCACGAACCAAGCCGGGCTCGATTCAGGAGCGAGAATGTCCGGACGCAGGTCGACATGCTTGGCGGGTAAACAGGATCCCATCTCGCGACGCGCGTCCGCCTCCGTCAACGGGAAATGACCTTGACCGAAGGCGGCCGGGAACACCTTTGATTTGACGGACTTTCGCGCAGCTGAAGGAGCGGCGGTTGCCAACCGCCGGAGGGCGACCAGATGCTGCGGGCGCTTGGGAAGGAGCAGAAGACCTCAGGCCTTACCTTTCACCATCGCGAGGCGTTGAAGCCATTGGGTGACGGCTGGGGTCGGCTGGCGCCGGGATTGGCCGACGAGTTTGCTCACGTAAGCGGCGGAGCCCATCGCCAACTGCTGGGCGAGCCATCGATTGGATCCGTCCGTGGTTTGTTTCAGGTGGATCGCCACGGCCACTTTCCACGGCGCGGACTTGTGCCCGGTCAGCGGCCCTTTGATGGACAGTTGCGCCATTGCCGCCTCCAGCGCCATCTGCCAGCGTATGGTCCGCACCTCAGCCGCTCCGCCTTTTGCCCAGGTGCGGGCCGTGGATGCCACCACTCGATCTTGCAACAGCCCATGTTTGAACTGGTCGCTCCCGATCGCCCATCCGCGGCTCATCTGCACATAGGCTTCGTTCTTTCCAGCAGGTCCTTCCGCAGCCTGCCAACGCAGAAAATCGGCGTAGCTATCCCAACCAACGTGCGAATCCGGTAAACCACCCGCTGCTTGCAGCGCCGTTTCCACCCGCAGGAAATGCGGTCGTCTGGTGGGTCGCCTCAAATACCAGTAACTCGACCAGCGATAGTCCGCCAGCTCTGCAATCGGCAAGAGGCCGGCCCGTACCGGATTGAGATGCGCGTAGTGACAAACAAGGCCAAGAGCGTCACCACGTTCCACTGGCAGAGCTTTGTAGCGGCCTTGGAACAAATGCCCGCGTTCGTTGCGCAGCCGGTTGAACCGGTTGGCAAACGTCGCTTGCAGCCACTGCATACCAGTGATGAGATTACCGTGAGGAGTCTCCAGCGCGAGATGGTAGTGATTGCTCATCACGACAAAGGAATGGAGCAACCATCCGCATCGCTCACAGGTCTCGAACAGACAGACCTCAAACGCGGTCTTGGTCGAAGCATCAGCAAACATCCACCGTCGGTAGTTGCCGCGATTCAGAGTATGGTAGGTCGCCCCTGGAAACTCCAGTCGTAGTTTGAATGCCATGATCGTCGGGCTGCAGAACACACCGGCCATTGCCACCTCGCCAGCGCTGGCTATACCACGATTTGGGGTGATTGCCAGCGTGCGTTCTTTTCCGGCATCTGCCGAAAAGGTGAAAGGTAAGGCCTGAGGTGTTTTGCTCCGAGTGAATCAAGGGCCGCAGGCTTGCGCCGCACAAGCTGCCGGCTCAATCCATTCCCATGCGACCCAACCAGTTCCTCCCCGCGTTTTCCGCCCTGCTCCTGGCTGCCGGCTCCGTGCTCGCTGCCGGGCGTTTGCCCAACGTGGTGATCATCTTCACCGACGACCAGGGCTACGGCGATGTCGGCGTTTTCGGCGCCAAGGGCTACACCACGCCGCACCTCGACAGCATGGCGCACACCGGCGTGAAGTTCACCAATTTCCACGTCGCCAACGCCGTCTGCTCCGCCTCGCGCTCCGCCCTGCTCACCGGCTGCTATTCGAATCGCGTGGGCATTTTCGGCGCCCTCGGACCCGGCGCGACCCACGGTATCCACTCCGACGAGACGACCATCGCGGAGGTACTCAGGTCCCGCGGTTATGCCACCGGCATGGCGGGCAAGTGGCACCTCGGCCATCGCGAGCCGTTTTTGCCCAACCGCCACGGTTTCGACGAGTCGTTCGGCCTGCCCTACTCCAACGACATGTGGCCCTACCACCCCGAGGCCAAGCCCGGCGCCTATCCCAAACTGCCCCTCTACGAAAACGGCCGCGTGATCGACGACGAGATCACGCCGGACAAAATGCGCAACCTCACCACCTGGTACACCGAGCGCGCCGTCTCCTTCATCGGCAAAAACAAGGACCGTCCGTTCTTCTTTTATCTCGCCCATTCGATGCCCCACGTGCCGCTCGCCGTGAGCGACAAGTTCAAGGGCAAATCGCAGCAGGGCCTCTATGGCGACGTCATCATGGAGATCGACTGGTCAGTGGGCGAGGTCCTGCGCACGCTCGCGAAACACGGCCTCGAGCGCGACACACTCGTCATCTTCACAAGCGACAACGGCCCGTGGCTCAGCTACGGCAACCACGCCGGCAGCGCCGGACCGCATCGCGAAGGCAAGGGCACCGCCTGGGAGGGCGGAACGCGCGTCCCCTGCCTCATGCGCTGGCCCGGAAAACTCCCCGCCGGATCCGTGAGCGACGACTACCTCATGACCATCGATCTGCTGCCGACGCTCGCGGCCCGCGTCGGCGCGAAGCTCCCCCCGCTCCCGATCGACGGACTCGACGTCTGGCCCATCCTCTCGCGGCAGGCCGGGGCGAAAAACCCCCACGACGGCTACGGCAACTGGTACGCGCAAAACGAACTGCAAGCCGTGGTGAGCGGCGACGGCCACTGGAAACTCGTGCTGCCGCACCGTTACCGCACACTCGGCGGCAAACCCGGCGGGCGCGAAGGCATCCCGGCGAAATACGAGAACATCGATCTCACCGCCGCCGCCCTGTACGATCTCCGCGCCGACCGCGGCGAGACGACCGACCTCGCCGCCGCCCATCCCGCGGTCGTGCGGCAACTCCTCGCCTTCGCCGAAAAATGCCGCGCCGATCTCGGCGATTCGCTCACCAAACGCACCGGCACCGGCGCCCGCGAACCCGGCCGTATCGAGGACGCCGCGCCCGCGAAGAAGAAGCAGCCGTGAGCAGTCCAGCGGGATCACGTCGGGCTTCCCCCTGACATCGCGAGGTGGAACCCGATGTCCTCATCGGGTTTTCAGCGGGCCGGACAAAAAACGCGCAAGGCCGCGTGCCGTGGAGCCGCAACCAGCCGCTGCCCGCCAGGGGCCCGATCATGCTGCAAACCCACGGCGGCGAGATCCGCTGGCGCAACCTCTTCGTGCGCGAGATTGGTCCCGCCGAGGCGCGGAAGATCCTGGGCGAGGCGGATCGGAAAAAGTAAGCGTAGCGGTTCTCTGGTTCAGGGGTTCACGGCTCAAGGGTTGAGGGATTCACGGTTCGGCGCGCGCAGAATCTCCGATCCGTTTGTCGCCGGCATCTCGCATTGGCGAGGCGACGATCTCTCATGAACTTTCCCTCCAATCTCCTGGCCGGCTGGATCGGCTTCCTCGCCGGAGCCGCCACCGGCGCGCTCATCGGCCTCTTCTTCCACGATGAAAAATGGCTCGGTGGCTATGGCTCCTGGCCGCGCCGCCTGCTCCGCCTCGGCCACATCGCCTGCTTCGGGCTCGGCCTCATCAACATCCTGTTTGCCCTCAGCGCCGCCGCGCTGCCGCCTTCGCGCGCCGCCCACCTCGGCTCCGTCCTCCTCATCGTCGGCCTGATCACGATGCCCCTCAACTGCTTCCTCTCAGCGTGGAAAAAACCCTTCCGCCACGCCTTCTTCATCCCCGCCGGCTCCACCCTCTTCGGCATCGTCTGCCTGCTCCTTTCCTTCCCATGAAAATCGGATTTCTCGCCCTCTCCGGAATCCGCGTCGTCGATCCGGTTCTCCAGACCACCGGTCTCAACCTGCCGGGCTTTGTGGAACGGAGCAAAGTCATCGCCTCCCTCCCCAGCCTCGGGCTGCTCACGCTCGCCGGCCTGACTCCGGACAAACATGAAATCCGCTACCTCGACATTCCCGACGTCGATGCGCCCGATCTCACCGCGTGCCTGCCCGGGCCATTCGACGTCGTCGCGATCTCCAGCTTCACCGCGATGATCAAGGACGCGTACCGCCTCGCCGCGCGCTACCGGGCGGCGGGCACGAAAGTCATCCTCGGCGGACTCCACGTCGCATTGTGTCCGGACGAAGCCGCGCAACACGCCGATGCGATCGTCGTCGGGGAGGGCGAACCGTCGTGGCCCACGGTGCTCGCCGATCTGGAAAGCAACCAGTTGAAGCAACGCTACCATACCACGATCCCGTTCAATCTCGCCGACGCCCCCATGCCGCGGTTCGACCTCCTCGATTTGACAAAATACAACCGGATCACGATCCAGACGACCCGCGGGTGCCCGTGGAATTGCGAATTTTGCGCCGCCTCGATCCGGCTCAACCCAAAGTACCGCACGAAGCCCATCCCCAAGATCATCGCCGAACTGCGCGAAATCAAAAAGCTGTGGACCGCCCCCTTCATTGAATTTGCCGACGACAACACCTTCGCCGACAAACGCCACGGCCACGCGCTCACCGAGGCGCTCGCCGGCGAACATATCCGCTGGTTCACGGAGACGGACATCTCCGTCGCCCAGGACGACGAACTGCTCCGCAAGATGGCCCGGTCCGGTTGCGCCCAGATCCTCGTCGGCCTGGAAGACCCGGCGGAGGGCACCGACGGCCTGGAGTTGAAAAGCAATTGGAAGGCCCGGCAGCGGGCGCACTACCTCGACAGCATCCGGCGAATCCAGGACCATGGCATCACCGTGAACGGATGTTTCGTGCTCGGTCTCGACACGCACACGGAGGCGTCGTTCGACCGGATCTGGGCCTTCATCCAGCAAAGCGAGCTATACGAAATTCAGCTCACGGTCCTGACGCCGTTCCCTGGCACGCCGCTGTACGAACGCTTCGCGCGGGAGGGCCGGCTGCTTGAGCCCTTCGCGTGGGAAAAATGCACGTTATTCGACGTGATTTACCAGCCGGCCAAGCTCTCGGTCGATGCGCTGCGTCAGGGGTTGTTCGATCTCGCGTCGAAAGTGTACAGCACGGAGTTCACGGACTTTCGACGGCGCCAGTTCGTCCGGCGCAAGCTCGCGCGGGATCAACGCGCCGCGTGAGACGGTGCGAGAGGCGTGGCGCCGTGGCTCGGACGGCGCGTGGTCCGTGTGCACCGGCGTAGCGCGCTTCGCCTAAGCCGGACGTGCAAAGAGCGATCGCGTCCGGCTGTTCTTGTTTCTCCTACCATCCGCGCCCCACCCCCGGCATAAACCGCCCCGTGCTCCGCTGGTACGCGCGATAGGCATCGCCGAATTTTTCCACGAGCCGCCGTTCCTCCACCCGGCTCCGCGCGGCAAGCAGGGCAAACACCAACCCGCCGCCGGCCGCCACCACCCAGTTCGCGGTGAGCATCGTTGCTGCGAAAAACAAAACCACCACGGTCGAATACATCGGGTGGCGCACCCAGCGATAGGGGCCGGTCGTGACGAGCGTGGCCTTGGCGCGCGGCATCGAAGTCGAGGTCACATTGAGTCCGAGGTGGCGAAACATCCAATTGAAGAGCCCGAGCCCGAGCAGCCCCACCGGCACACCGAGCAGGCGCAATCCCGGCGGGATATCGATCATCGCGAAATCCACCCAGCGGGGATCGATCAGAAACGCCACGCCGGTCAACCCCACCGGCGGCCCGACCACACTCATGATAACCCAAAACCACCGCGGATCCACGGCCCGCCCGATGCTCCCTCCCGTGCGATCCGCACGCAGGCGATGCGGAATGCCGATGCAGCCGGCGCCCACGAACATCAGGCCAAGCGCGACGCGGCAGCCGCTTTCGAGGTCAGGAGCCATGTCGCAGGTAAGGCCCGGAAGCGACCCGTGTCAAAGGCGCCAGCCGGCAAACTTACCTGCAACTCCACGCCGATCTCCCGTGTTCTGGGTTAGTTCACTAAACATTCCGTAACTTCTTCCCATGAAAAATCCGCTCCGCTCCTCCCTTGCCGCCGCGACCTTGTCGCTGGCGTTCACCGCCTCCGTCCTCGCCGCCGACGAACCCGGTTTCGTCGATTTCGGAAAATTTGCCGCCGGTCCGGACTCCAAATTCGTCGAGGTCAACCTCGGGGCGGGCCTGATCAAGTTCGCCGCCAAGATCGCCGCCTCCCACGAACCCGACGCCGCCGCGTTGCTGAAGAACATCCGGCACGTGCGCGTCAACGTCGTCGGTCTCGACGACACCAACAAGGTCTCGACCCTCGCCCGCCTGGAGTCGGTCCGCGCCGACCTCGAGAAAAAAGGCTGGGAAAAGATCGTCACCGCCCGCGATCCCCAGGCCAAGAGCGGCGATGACGTCGTCATCTTCATGAAATCAACCGACGATGCGATTCAGGGCCTCGTCGTCACGGTCATCGAGCACAAGGGCACCGCGGTCTTCGTCAACGTGGTCGGCAACATCCGCGCCGAGGAGCTCGCCCGGCTCGGCGAGAAGCTCGACATCAAGCCGCTCCGCAAGCTCAAGCTGCCGGCCAGCGAACAAAAAATCGAAAAGCAGTCCTGATTGATTCCGCCGGGCGGCAGTCCATCTCCGGACGGCCGCCCGGGAACACGTCGCCAACCTTCTCCCCGATCCGCCATGAACGCCTCGAACTCTCCCGCTCCCCGCCGCCGCCGCCGCTGGCCGTGGGTCCTCGCGGCCGTCTTGCTGACACCCGTCATCCTGCTCGCCGCCGCCGCCGCGAGCTACCTGACGCTGAACCGCGATGCGTCCGCCCTGCGGCGCGAGGTGATGGCGGCAACCGAAACAAAGTGGAACACCAAGATCCAATTTAGCGCCGGGCGGCTGACCTTCGGGGCCGTGCGCACCTGCCTCGCTTTCGGGACAGGCGAAAAAATCCGGGAAGCGCGGGCCGCCCTCGCTGCCGTCAATTCCGTCAGCGTCGGGGTGTACCAACGCGACGACGCGAAGGCCGGGTGGTCCCGCGAAAAACTCTTCAACGCGACGGATCGCACGATGCGCGACCGCGGTTGGTCCCGCCTCGTGGGGGTGGTCGACCACTCCAACCACGTGCTCATCTACGTGCCCGAAGACTCGGCGGATATTGGCCGAATCTCGGTGGCGGTGGTCAACGGCCGTGAACTCGTCGTGGTCTCCGCCGCCCTCGATCCTGAGGCCCTCGCGGAGCTGGTGGCGCACCACGGCGGAAAAAACCTGAAGCACGCGTTGGTTCCGCTGGGGATCTGAGCCGGGTAGGTCGTCTGTCTGGGAGACGCCGCGACGGCACTTTTCGCGGCCCCCAAAGGCGTCAGCCCGACAAAGCCCCGATCAAACGCGTCAAATCACGGCCCCAAGAACCGTTCCAGCCACGCATAGGCCTTCTCGCGCATCGGTGGTGGGAAATCGTGTTCGCACGCCGGGTGCTCGACCGCCAGCCGATCCGCCACGCCGTGCAATCCGTAGATCGGACGCGCCGCCGCCAGCACCCGATCCACGCTCTGCCATTTGAAATTCGCGTCGCCGACCGGCGCGAGCGCCAGAAACGCCCGCGGGGCCAGCGCGCCAGTGAGTTCGTGAAAATCAAATGGAATCTCGCGCAGCCGCCCCGCGTAAGCCGCCAGCCCCGGCATGTATCGATCCTGCGTCCAGCCCTGCCCCGGCCGCCACACGATCTCCTGTTTCTCGCGCATGTAGTCGAGGTACGAATCGAAACCGCAGCTCGACACGACGGCCTTGATGCGGTCGTCAAACAGCGCCGTGTAGATTGAGTTGTGCCCGCCCAGCGAGTGGCCGATCGCGCCAAACCCGCGCGGCGACACCCCGGGCGTCGCCGCCAGCACGTCGAGCGCGCGGATGTTGTCCCAGATCGCCTTCATCGTGCCGCTGGCGTAGCCGAGACCCTTGAGGTCGGGTTTGTAGTCCGCGAGATGTGGATACGGCGGCGCCAGCACCACAAAACCGCGCTGCGCCAGCTCCTCGCCGTAGTTGCGCCCGGGCCTGGCCGGGTCGGTGTTCAGGCCCACCACGGGCCGGTTGCCCTCCAGATTGTTGGTCGGCATCAACGCCAGCACGCCGGGCCGCTGCCCCTGGCCGTCGCGCACCGTTTTCGGAAGCAGGAGGTAGGCCGGCACGCGCGCACCCGGCTCCGCGGCGTAGGTGATCTCGCGGCGCACGTAGCTGCCGCAGTCGGTCTCGTTTTCGATCTTCACCTCGAGAGGCACGCGCCGCGCGGCCCCGGGCAGTTTTCCCATGACCGCCTGCGCGCCCGCCAGAATCTCCGCGCGGCGGAGCTGCCAGTCGGCCACGGTGCGCACCGTCGCCACCGCCCCGTTCGGCGCACGATATTGCAGGAGGTTCTCCCGATCCAGCCGCTCGCCGCGAACGAAAGTGGCGCTCAACAGCGCCAGCACGTTCAGACCGAGGCGGGTCAAAGGGGTAAATCGCATGAACCCTTCTAACAGCTCAGCCCCCGGCGTCGCGCCAAATTTTTTCCACCCCAAGACCGGCGCAATACTCCCGGCACGCAGTGCCGCTTAAGCAGCCGGGCGGAACCAGCAGCCGATTTTCGCGACGGATCTCAGAATTGGGCGCGCCCGTCGCCCGCCATCCCGCCCGGCTGCTTCCGGCTGCTTTCAGCTTGTCTGGCGCGCGCCTGCCCCGTAACTGCGCAGTCACCATGGCTGCTCACACCCCCCGTTATCTCACCGCCGGCAAGCTCGTCGTCGAAATCCACGCCGACCGCCCCACCCTCGGGGCCGCCGCCGGCCGCACCGCCGCCGCCCATCTCCACGACGTCATCGCCGCCCAGGGCGCCGCGCGCGTCATCTTCGCCTGCGCGCCGTCGCAGGACGAATTTCTGGACTCGCTCATCGCCGCCTCGCGCGCGGGCCACACCGCCGTCGACTGGTCGCTGGTCACGGCGTTTCACATGGACGATTACGTCGGTCTCCCCGGCACGCACCCGCAGAGTTTTCGTCACTACCTGCAGAGGCACCTCCTGCAACACGTGCCGGTGGGGCGCTTTCATCCCGTGCCGGCCGAAGAGCCCGATGCCGCCGCCGTCTGCGCGCGTTACACGGCGCTGTTGAGCGAAAAACCGATCGATCTGATCTGCCTCGGCATCGGCGAGAACGGGCACATCGCCTTCAACGATCCGCCGGTCGCCGACTTCGACGATCCCCGCATGATCAAAATCGTGGAACTCGACCACGCCTGCCGTCAGCAGCAGGTCAACGACGGTTGTTTCCCGACGCTGGCCGACGTGCCGCGCCACGCCTTTACGCTGACGGTGTCGGTCTTCCGGCGCGCGAAGCGCCTGAGTATTCATGTGCCCGGCCCCCGGAAAGCCGCCGCGGTGCAGGCCACCGTGGAAGGCCCGATTTCCACCGCCTGCCCTGCGGCAATCCTCCGACTGCACGCCGACGCCACGCTGTATATCGACGCCGCGGCCGCGCAACTGCTGCGAAGCTAGTGCGACGACTGCAAAGTAGCGTGACGGATAGCTGCGAGCGCCAGCGAGTGGATCGCACACGTAGTCCACTCGCTGGCGCTCGCAGCGACTGATCCGGATCTTCTTGGTCTGGTCATCATTCGGACTGACGCATCACCGCATGGCGCGCACCGCTCGCCGGCGCCGCGAATCACCGGACGCATCCTCCAGCGGTGCCCCCAAAACGCACTCCCGACTTTCGGGCACCCGTCCCCCTGATCGCACCCGGCCGCGACGCATCCGCCGGGCCAATCTTGTCATCCAATAGATGACAAGACGCCCAGGGCCTCCGCAAATTTGTCACGTGATACGTGGCCCGAGACCTCGGCGCGTTTTCGCGTTTGTCACGTATTACGTGACAAACGATTGATCCCCGTTTTCGATTTTGTCACGTAATACGTGACAAGACGGTCAGGAGGGAAAGGGCCGGCGGAAGGGCGTGGATCGCGCGGTGTCGGGGGGCAATCCGGCGGGAATGCCCTTGCGTTTGCCGCCGCGCGGCGGATACACGCCCGCCCATGCACGCGCTTTCTTTTCCCCGCCGCGCACTCTGGCGCGTGGTCTTTTTCGTCACCCTCGCGATCCGCCTCGGCGCCGCCAGTCCCGCGGCCGCGACGTGGCGGGCCGGCACCGCCCGGGAAAACATCACCCCGCCCGCCGGCGTGTGGATGACCGGCTACGCGGCCCGCGACAAGCCGGCCGAGGGCACCTCCCAGGAACTCTGGGTGAAAGCGCTCGCCTTCGCCGATCCGGCGGGCAATCGCGGCGTGCTGCTCACACTCGATCTCTGCGGCATCTCGCGCGAAGTCTCCGATCACGCCGCCGCGGAACTCATGCAGCGCTTCCAGCTTCCGCGCAGCGCGATCATGACGAACGTCTCCCATACGCACTGCTCGCCAATGCTGAACGCCAATCTTTCCGGCATCCGCATTCTTCCGCCCGACGGCCTCGCCAAGGCGGTCGCCTACACGCGCGAGCTCGAGCTAAAGATGATCCGCGCCGCCGCTGCCGCGCTTGAGGCGCTCGCGCCTGTCACGATTTCGTGGGGCGAAGACGAGGCGATGTTCGGCTTCAACCGGCGCGAAAACACCGAGAAGGAGGCGCCCGCCCTGCGCGCCGCCGGAAAATTGCGCGGTCCCTTCGATCCCCGCGTGCCGGTGCTCGCGGTGCGCGCCCCCACCGGCGAACTGCGCGCGCTGCTGATCTCCTATGCCTGCCACAACACCACGCTGTCATTTTACCTCTGGCACGGTGACTACGCGGGCTCCGCACAGGCCGAGCTCGAGCGCCGCCATCCGACGGCGACCGTGCTCTTCGCCATCGGCTGCGGCGCCGACATCAACCCCGCGCCACGCCGCGAACTTACCCACGTCGAACAACACGGCCGCGATCTCGCTGACGCCGCGGATCGGGCGTTGCGGAAAAAAATGACTCCGGTTGTCGGCAAGTTTGCGACGGCGTTCGAGGACATCACGCTAACCTTCGCCCGCCAACCAACCGAGGCGCAATTACAGGAGGCCCGGGAAAAAAATCAGCCGAACAAGGAAATGCACCAAGCCTGGGCCGCCGCCATCACAGAGCAGATGCGCACGCGCGGCGGCGACATCCTCAATTACGCGTACCCGATTCAGGCGTGGCGGCTCGGTAATCTCTCCTGGATCGCCCTCGGTGGCGAAGTCGTCGTCGACTACGCGCTGCGCCTGCGCCGCGAGGTGCCCGACGGCCTCTGGGTCTTTGGCTATTCAACCGACGTCATGGCTTACATCCCGAGCGAGCGTGTCCTCAAAGAGGGCCGCTACGAAGGCGAGACCTCGATGATTCCGCACGGTCGCCCCGGCCCGTGGTCGCCCGGGTTGGAGGAGAAGATCGTGGACAAGACCCACGAATTGCTGGTCCGGACGCGTGGCGCCAAATAACACCGTCCCCGGTTCGAGATTCGATCCCGTTGGAGCGTTGTTACCAACTCAGCCGCGGTGGATCTCGAGCCCCATCTGGCACACCAAGCATCTGCCGATTGACGGAGCTCAGGTAGCTGCGAGCGCCAGCGAGTGGAAATTTGATCGCGTTTGCCCGGTCCACTCGCGGGCGCTCGCAGCTACTCGCCAGCCGGCCGCCGGCGCTATTTTCACTTTCAACCGGAAGGTGCGCCCATGTTCACCGTACCCCCGAATTCCCTCTCGCCACCAGCGACCGGACCAACAAAAGCTTGGCGCCGGTCGCCGATCTTTCGCTTCCTCATTTTTCCATGCCCAACGTCAAACTCCCGAAATCCCCCCGCATTCTCACCACCACCGTCGGCTCGTACCCGGTGCCCGACTGGCTCGCCGCCCTGCCCAGCGATCAGGCGGTGATCGATGCCACGCGCGTCGTATTCGATCTTCAACGTCAGGCCGGCATCGACCTGCCCACCGACGGCGAGCTCTACCGCTTCGATGTCAATCACCCCGACACGAATGGCATGATCGAATACTTCATCCGTCCGATGGCGGGCATCTCATCCGTCGTCGGCCGCTCCATCACGGACGAGTTTTCGCGTCACCACCCGATGGGTTTTCGCCGCAAGCCCGCCGGGGTGGTCATGGGTGCGCTCGGCGAGGGTTCGCTCAACCTGCTGGCCGACTGCCAGCGCGCCGCGGCCGTCGCCGGAGGGGCTTTCAAATTCACGGTCACGAGCCCGTACATGCTCGCGCGCACCTTGCTCGATCATCACTACCGCGACTTCGACCAGCTCACGATGGCGCTGGGCGAAGTCCTCGCCGCCCAGGTGCGGAGGCTGCCCACGCAATGCATCCAGGTCGACGAGGCCAACATTCCCGGCAATCCGGCCGACGGTCCGCTCGCCGCCGCGTCGATGAATCTCGTGCTCGACGCGATTGACGCCGGCACGGAGCGCGCGGTGCATTTCTGCTTTGGCAACTACGGCGGCCAGACGATTCAGAAGGGCAACTGGAAGAAGCTGCTCAACTTCCTCAACGCCCTGCACACCGATCATCTCGTGCTCGAACTCGCCCATCGCCCGAAGGCCGACCTCGATGCGCTCAAACACATCGACCAGAAGATCACCCTCGGCGTCGGCGTGATCGACATCAAGGTGAACCACATTGAGACCGCCGACGAGGTCGCCGCGCGCATCGAGGCCGTGGAGAAAAAAGTCGGAGCCGGCCGCGTGCGCTGGGTTCACCCCGACTGCGGATTTTGGATGCTGAAGCGCTCGATCGCCGATCGCAAAATCGAGGCGCTCGTCCGCGGGCGCGACAAGTATCTCGGGAGGTAGGGTGGGGTCGGCGGGAACGGCGGTTTCCAAACCGCTGAAAAACCGTCGGCCGATCGTATTTGGGCGGCTGGGAAAGCGCCCCTCCCTTCGAACCTTCACTGTGAAACTTTCAGGAACGTTCATTTTGACTCGCCCGGGGCGCCGATGAGTGATCTCAAATTGCCGCCGCCAATCTCATGACCGTCGCCTCACTCCCAGCCATCCGCGCCATTTTTCATCCGGTTGCCCAGACTCCGGGTGAACTCACCGCCGCCACCGAACTGGCCCGGTTGACCGGCGCCGCTCTCGCTCCCGCCGCCGCGCCCGCCGCCGGCGTCAATCTCGCCCTCGCCCACCGCGGCTGGCTTCCCTCCAGCCGGTTGCCAACCAAGGCCTCCGACACCGGCGCGGCCTGGACCTGGCTCCGAATCGCCGACGACGGCACGGGCGAGATCGTCGCCACGCACGGCTCCTTCCTCTTCGCTGCGGTCCGGCTCCTCGCCAACGGCGTCGGCGCCTTCACCCGCGAAAAACTCGCCGCCGGCATCCTGTTGCCCGCGACGTTCGGCTGGCACCGGCCGCATTGGGATGCGTGCTACACCCAGTACTGGCGCTCGGCCCGCGGCTTCGACCCGGAGCACTATGTCGCCGCGCTCGCCGAGGCCGGTTTCACCCATTGCGAGGTCAACGGCCTCCAGGCCCACTTCCCGCACGAGGACCTCGTCGCACACGAATACTATTCGCAGTTCTATACCTACGCTCCGGGCTTCAACCACTTCCTCGCCACCGAACTCACGCGTGGGATTTGGCCGGCGCTGTACCTCGACGCCAACCTGAACCATCTGCGCAAACTCGCCGACCTCGGTCGCCGCTACGGGCTCAAGCCCGGCGTGTGCATGTTCGAGCCGCGCACCATGCCCGAGCGTTTCTTCCAAAAATACCCCACGCTCCGCGGCGCGCGCGTGGACCACCCGTTTCGCTCCCGGCTCCCGCGCTTCACCCTCGCGCAGGACCACCCCGTCGTACAGCGACACTTCCGCGAGGCGCTGCAGAAACTCATCCGCGCCGTGCCGGATTTGTCCTACATGTCCCTCTGGACCAACGACAGCGGCGCCGGCTTTGAACACACGGCCTCGCTCTACGTCGGGCGCAACGGCGGGCCCTACATGATTCGCGAATGGCGCAACCACGACAAGGTGGCCGAGGCCGCCGGCAAAAGCATCGCGCGCTTTCTCCATAATCTGCGCGACGCCGCCGCGGTCTTAAATCCCGACTTCGACGTCATCCTCCGTCTCGAGCCGTTCAAGGTGGAGCACGATCACATCAAGGCCGGCATGGGCCCGCACGTGAGCTACGAGGCGCCGTCGCTGCTCGTGCGCGGCTACTCGCTGCCGTACCCACATCCCAAGTACCCGGAAAACATGGGCGTGGCCGGGAGCATCTTCCACGCGACGATGGATCCCGCCGAGACCGCCGCGCTCGCGCAGTCGCGCGCGCAGGGCATCGAGCCGGTGCTGCACTATTCGCCCAGCGGCGTGATGAACCACGAACCGTTGCTCGGCCTGCCCTTCCCGCGCCTGTTGCACGCGAAGCTCCTGGCCGCCCGCGCCACCGGCGTCACGCGAATCAGCGCCCTCGGCGGCCTCGCCAGTACCGCCCGCACGCCCTACTGGCCCAACCCCATCGCCCTCCAGTCCGCCCAGTTCTTCCCCGAACGTTCGATCGACGACGCGTTGCGCGAATTCGCCATCCGGATCGCCGGCCCCGCCCAGGCGGAGTCACTCGTCGACGCCTGGCGCGAATTCGAGGACGCCCTCATCTGGCAGCCTCTCGTGCCGCTCTTCTGCGTTTTTGGTTTTTGCTGGCAGCGCACTTGGGACCGCCCCTTCGTCCCGGATCTCGAGGCCGTGCCCGCCGCGGACCGCGACTACTACGAGCGGCACGGCTGCTTCCAGTTCAACAACCCCAGCCTTGGCGATCTGGGCAAGGATGTGCTGTTCGATCTCATCTCGCGCGAGAGCGGCGCCAAGATGGCCGCCGACATGGACCGCGAACTCCTCCCGCGCCTGCGCGCCCTCGCCGGGAAACTCGCCGCGCTCGCGCCCGGTCAGGCCGTCTTCACCGACCTCCACGATCGCGTGCGCGCCTACCTGTACTGGACCACCACGCTGCGAAATTTTTGCGCCTGGTGCGAGCACGTCCACGGCTATCTCGATCCCGCCGCAGACGCCGCGACCAGGGCCGCCTGCGTCGCGCGGCTCCAGGCCGCGATCGATCTCGAACTTGCCAACACTCGCTCCCTCATCGATCTCATCGAGACCTCGACCACCGAGTTCATGGTCGTCTCCGCCGTCGCCGAAAACACGTTTTTCTACGGCGAGAATCTGATCGATCACCTCCGCACCAAGCTGTGCCTCACCGAGCAATACCGCCACCACCCGCCCCGCATCGACCGCGACATCATGTGGCGCGCCGCGCCCGGCACCCACTGGCCCGCCGGCTGGCCGTGAGGCGTCGCCTCGAACTACGGACTACGGGACCACAGGACTACGGACCACAAGACTACAGGACTACGGGACTACGGAGCACGGGACCACCGACTATGAAACCACAGACCAAGTGACCGCTCCGATTCCACTGACCACCGCCCACCGATTACTGCCCACCGATTACTGCCCACCGATTACTCTCCCCCTCTCCCCTTCTCCCCTTCTCCCCGTCCCTCTCCCTTTCACCTTCACTCTCACTCCCAGAATGCCCGCCCTCACCGCTCTCCCGCAACTCCACTCGTACGGCCACGCCCTCGACATGGACGACGACAAGGTCGGCCTGCTGCGAGACTCGAGCGACGCCGCGGACGATTTTGGGGAATTGCGCCGGCGTTTCGCCGAGGACGGCCACCTCTACATGAAAGGCTACCTCGATCGTGCCGAGGTCCTGGCCGCCCGCGCGAGTCTCACGGAGCGTCTGGCCGCAGAGGGCGTACTCGACACCAGCCGGCCGCACTTTGAAGGATTTGCGGCGCCGGGTGGCGGCTACACGTTCAAGCCCGGGATCACCAATAACAATCCCGCGGTCCAGAATCTCCTCTACGCGGGACGACTCGCGGAGTTTTACCGCCAGTTTTTCGGCGAGGAAGTCCGGCATTACGATTTCACCTGGCTGCGCGCGATCGGCCCCGGCAAGGGCACGAACCCGCACTGCGACCTGCCCTACATGGGGCGCGGCACGCACCGTCACATGACCTGCTGGCTGCCCTACGGCGACATCTCGTTCCAACTCGGGGGCCTGATGGTCCTCGAAGGCTCGCACCGCCGCATGGACCTGCTCGAGAAATACGTTTACCGCGACGTCGACGCCTTCTGTGAGAACAAACCCAACCAGGCGGCCAACGCCAAAGCCGGCAAGTGGAGCTTCAGCGGCACGCTCTCGCACAACCCGCCGATGGTCCGCAACAAGTTCGGCGGTCGCTGGCTCACCACTGAATATCAGGCCGGCGACTTCCTCACGTTCGGGATGTTTCTTGTCCACGCCTCGCTCGACAACCGCACCGAAAACCGCCTCCGCATCTCGAGCGACAGCCGCTTCCAACGCGCCAGCGAACCCATCGACGAGCGCTGGGTCGGGGCGAATCCCCCCGGCCACACCACCGCCGGAAAACGCGGACGGGTGTGCTGAATCGATCGTTCTCGTTCCTCGTAATCGTTCTTCGTTCTCTCAATCAGAGCAGGGACTGAATCGGATAAAGAGAACGAGGAACGAAGGACGCGAACGATTTGAACATGATCGCCACCGCCTCCAGCTCCCCTGCGGGAGGGGCTTTACACCCCGACAGCCCTCCGTGCGCGGCCGTTGAGTCGGGGCATAAAGCTCCTCCTACAACCTCCCCCGCCGGCCGGATGGCCGCCGTGCAGGAAATGGCCCGGCTCCAGCGCCTCCTCTTCGAGGTCGAGCGCGAATTCATCCGCACCGCCCCCACGCTCATCTACCGCGTCGGCGAGCCGGAGCTGAAGTATCTGCTTTGTCAGCACGTGTGGGAGTCGGCCGGCCACGCGCGTTTCCTCCGGGAGCGCGGCCGCGAACTCACCGGCTTCGGCGGCGGCGACGAGGTGCGCGACTCGATCCGCGCGATCTTCCACGAGGCCGTGATGCCCGCCGACGCCACGGTCGCCCTCGCCGGGTTCTACACGGTGCTCAAGCCGGCGCTCCTCGGTGCCTACCGGCACTACCTGCGTGTCACCGATCCCCTCGCGGACTGGCCGTCGAAGAAACTCGTCGAAGAGTGGATCCTCGATGAGGAACGCCACGCGCGGGAAATCGCGCCGTTTCTAACAACTGGAGGAGGGGGTTTATCCCCTGATATTTCGGGACCCAAAGCCCCTCCGACAGCGCCGACGTCGGAACCCACGATCCCCGCCTGGTCCGCCCACCTCGCCGCCGCCCTCGCCGCGCACGGCGGCTGGCTCGGTGAATCACCGCCCATTCCCCTGCCCGCCGGTTTCGAGTGGGAACACACCCAGCGAACCTACGCACATCCTCCCACGTGCAACCGCGGAAAATATCCGACCTGTTCGAGCGTTTTCGGCCACGACCCCGCTGAAACTCCCATCGTGCGCTCGTGGTTGACGGATCCGCAGACCGATGCCCGCGTCATCCGCCTGATGGTCTGTGTGTGGCTGATGATGGAGTTGGATGCCGTCGACTACCTCGCGACGGTTTTCTACGACACGCCGCACGCCCCGTTCGATCTGCATCACGATCTCGCGCGGCATCTCTGGGACGAGTCGCGGCACAGCGCCTTCGGCTACCGTCAGCTCCCGAAACTCGGCGTCGACCTGATGACGCTCGAGCACTCGCTCGATCTCTACAACATCCTCGTACGGATGGCGCCCCACGAGCGCTACGCCATGATGACGATGGAATTCGAGGCGGGCAGTTTCCCGACCAAGGCCCACGTGATGGACCGCGTGCGCGAGCTCGACGATTTCGAGGCTGACACCCTCCTCGCCTTCGATCGCAACGACGAACAAAACCACGTGCGCTACGGCCACCATTGGCTGCCGCGAATCATGGCGCTCTTCGGCGAGACCCGTCCCGTCGATGAATTCGTGCGCGCCACCCAGGCGAAGTTCAAGGAGGTCGCCGCCCGCCACGGCGGTCGCACGCCGCACAGCCTCCCGCCGGCGACGCGCCTGACCGGCGAAAAAATCCTCCGCCTGGTCCGGTCCTAATCTGGAACATTCACCCCTGAATCAAGCCAAAGCATGAACCACCGAGGACACGGAGCCCAGCCACAGAGGCCACAGAGCAAGCCCGTGTGTTTCGCTCTTTATTACTCAGTTCGTGATTCTCGTTTCTCTGCGAGGATCTTCAAGCCACGGAATTTGAACAGAAGGCAACAAAGAGAACGAAGCGTCGTTCGTCTCCCTCCGGGCTGGAGGCCGATCCTCCTCCGGGCCGGAAGCCGCTCCCTTCGTTTGCTTCGTTGCCTTCTGTGCGACGGATTGAAGTTCAAGTTCGGTTGCGGCTGCGCCGCGCTAGGAACTCTGGGTCCGAACTCTTTGCGCTCTGTGACAAATACATCTTCACGAAAAGTGCGATTCATACGGGCTAAGGCCGCCTCCTTCCCAAACTTTCCGAATTCCGAGATTTCAGATTCACGATTTTAGATACCAGCTTGTCTCCCTTTCCCTCCGCTTCCGTTATGCCGACTCCCCTCCCTTCGAAAATCTATCGCGCCGTGCTCGCCGGCACCGGCGGCATCGCCGATGCCCATGTGACCGCCGTGAACGCGTCCCAGGGCCGGGTCATTTTGGTCGGCGCCATGGACGTCGACGACGCCCGCGTGCGCGCCTTTGCCACCAAGCAAAACATTCCCGGCGTGTTCACCGAATACGCCGCGATGCTGCGGGAGACAAAACCCGACCTCGTGATCGTGGCCACGCCGCCGGCCACCCACGCCGCGATGTGCATCGCCGCGATGGAAGCCGGGGCTTGGGCCTGGTGCGAGAAACCCCTCTGCGGTTCACTCGCCGATCTCGACACCATCGAAGCCGCCGAACGCCGCACGGGGCGCTACACCGCGGTGGTCTTCCAAATGCGCTTCGCTTCGTCGACCGCCCATCTGCGTGCGCTCGCGGCCTCGGGTCAGCTCGGCCGCCCGCTCGTCGCCGTCTGCAACACACTCTGGTATCGGGATCCGTCCTACTACGCCGTCCCGTGGCGGGGGACGTGGGCCACGGAATTTGGCGGCCCGACCATGGGCCTCGGCATCCACGCGATGGATCATCTGCTGCACCTGCTCGGCGACTGGTCCGAAGTGCGTGCCGTGGCGGCCACGTTGGACCGCGCCGTCCAGGTGGAGGATGTCTCGGCGGCGATCATCACCTTCGCCAACCGCGCCATCGCCACCGTCACGAACAGTGCGCTCAGCCCGCGCCAGGAAACCACCATCCGCCTCGACTATCAAAAAGCCACGGTCGAGCTCACCCACCTCTACAGCTACACGCGCGACCACTGGCGCTTCACACCCGCGGCCGGGGTCGAAAACGAAAAACTGCTGGCGGCCTGGCAAGATTTCCCGCCCGACGTCGGCTCGACGCACGCCGCCCAACTCGGCGCGCTGGTGGCAAACATGGATGCCGGCACCCGCCCGCTCACTTCCGGACCCGAGGCGCGCCGCACGCTCGACTTGCTCACGGCGATTTACAAATCCGCCTTCACCGGTGAAGTCGTGCGCGCCGGCTCCATCCGCCCGGGCGATCGGTTCTACACCGCCGTGAACGGCGGCGGGCCGGGGAAATGAGTCCACTGTCACCCAGGTGGAAATCATGCCCGCCGCCTCACCGCGAATGATTGTATTCTAGGAGCGGCTTTACGCCGCGATGAAATTGCGCGAATAGTCGATCGCGGCGTAAAGCCGCTCCTCCATTCAAGCACCCCGGAAATTGAATGACACCTTTCCCCATGAAACTCCTCGGTCTCCTCCTCCCCTGCCTGCTCGCAACCTCGGCCGCCGTGGCGCAAAGCGCCTTTCCCGGCCTGCAAAACATTCTTACGACCGCCGAATGGCAACGCGCCGGCCTCGACCGGCTCAGTCCGGATCAGATCGGCGTGATCGACGCCGCGTTGATCCGCCACACCCTGCGCACCGTCACGAACACGCCCGCCGCCTCTCCCTCGGCCCCGGCGGCGGCCCCGGCCGTCCCCGCCGACGCGACGCCCGCGCAAGCCGCCGCCGCGAAGTCGCGGTTCTGGGACAAATTCGGTTTCGGCAAGTCCGACGGACCGGACTGGCGCACCCAGCCCCCCATGGTGGCCAAGGTCACCGGGATGCGCGGCGCCAACGGCTTCGTCCTCGACAACGGCCAGACCTGGGAGGGCCAGGAGGCCATCCCGTTCGAAATCCTCGGGCAGTCCGTGACGATCGAGTCGCGCCCGCTCGGCGCCTTCGCCCTCAAGCTGAACGGCGATTCCCTCCCCGTGCGCGTGCAACGGGTGCGGTAGATTTTCATCTTTCTCTTTCCTCTTTATCTTTCTCGTTCTCCCGTCGTCTCTGTCCCTCTTGCCAATGTTCCAGACAGGAGAAAGATTAAGAGAACGAGGAAAGAGAACGATTCGTGCATTCCGAAATCGTTGCAATGAGATCGAAATGAAGAACCTCCCTCAGATGCAGAAAGGCCACAGATGCTGAGTCGGAAAGCAGACTATCTGCGGTCTTTCTGAATCTGCGGGAAGTCCCGCCCGAAACTTCCCCAACGCGCACACCGCCGATTGCACGCGGCGCGACAGACTTCGATCGTCGACAAGAACACGCGGAGAGTGTGAAGAATGCGGGCTAATGCTCCACCTCGCCAACCGCGAACTCCGCCTCGACCTCCTCGATCCCTCCGACCCGGCTGACATCGCCCACCAGGGCTCGCGGTATTGCTGGGGCGGTTACATCTGGCAGGTGCACGACACCAAGTTCGGCCCGCTCGTCTCCGGTCCGGAGTTTCCCAAACCCGACCCGACCGCTTTCAACGGCCAGGGCCTGCCCGAATCCTTCCGCCACCGCACCCGCGAGGGAAAACCCCTCACGTGGCAGGGCCGCGAGGGAATCGCCCTCGGCGCCGGCATGCTCGTCGCCGACGAGAAGAACAACGTCGCGCTGACCGCGCCCTGCGCCTGGACGGTCACGCCTTTCGCCGATCATCTCATTTTTCAAACGCGTCAGGCCGCCGCCGGGTTTTCCTACGAACTCACGCGCAAGATCGAACTGCGCGATCGCACGGTCACATCCTACACGCAGCTCACGAATGTCGGCGAGACGCCGCTCGCGCTGGAGTGGTTCCCGCATCCGTTCTGGGCGCTCACCGGCAGCCGCGCCCGCGTCGCCCTCCCCGCCGGCACCGCGGTCCCCGAAAACCCGGGCTTCGCGATCGCCCCCGACGGTGCGCTCACGTTCAAGCGCCCCTTCGTCACCAAGGACGACAGCCAGTTCGCCCTCCTCACGCTCCCGCGCGGCCGCGAGCTGTCGCTCTCCGTCGATCATCCCAGGCTCGCGCGCGTCACCTTCGCGACGAGCTTCGTCCCCGACGAGTGCCCCGTCTGGGCCAACGCCCACACGGTCTCGGTCGAGCCCTACCTGACGCTCCGCCTCGCCCCGGGCGCCACGCGGCACTGGCACGTGATGCACGGTTTCTATTCCGTGTAGGCCCCGCGCTTGCGCGGCGCCTCGTTCCCGGGGATGCGACGCCCCTGCAGCCGGCTGGAGCCGGAACGTTCAACGCTCAACGCTCAAGTTCGGCGGGGGCACATGCTCCGGTTGCGGTTTCGTCCAAGATATTTGGCAAATCCACCCATGGGAGCTGCGGGCGATACTCACAGTCTGACCCTGCAACTGGCGCGTCTAATTTCGGTCGATCGCGGTGCGGCAGCAGGGCAAGGGAATGGGTGGCAGGGGCATAAATTTACTGACCGTTCATTCCGCGGCCACCCATTCCTCTGCCCAATGGCCCCGACGACCGCGAAATCCGCACCGCTGCAACCTTCCACCGCGCAGATCTTCAACGCGCCGACACGATCCCGTCGGCTTCACCCACGGCGCTCGTGCCGCCGGCGCGCTTCACGTGCGACCAGCGCCACGAATTCATGTCCGCCCAGCGGCCGACGGTGAGGCGGACCTCGATCTTGTCGCCCACCGCGAAATCCTCGCGATCGGTGCGCAGCACGCGAAAACCCCAATGTGGCGCGCGGCCGGGATCGAGCGGGCCCGAGCCCAGACTGAGATCGTCGTCCACCAGGGCGCGGAAATAGACCGCGTAGCCGTCGAGCCGCCCGGCATTCACCACCTTGCGCGTGAAGGTGATCTCGTGCGGCAGCTCCGCCTCCTGCACCGTATGCAAATCGATCGTGAGCACCGGCGCCGGTTCGCCGAGGAAATGCTCGACCAGCGCGAGGTCACTGCTGCGGAGGTGATAATAATCCGGATCCTGCGGCCGGTGCCGTTCCAGCGCGGCGTAGTCGTAACCATGCACCTCGAGTTCCCAGATGAAGGGCACGTGCCGCCCATCCCGGATCTTAATCGGTTCGCAAAAAAACTCGAAACGGCTCGGCAGGATCAGGCCACCCGGTTTCAACAGCCGGTCGCGCAGATCGCTCACGTTGGCCATCATCGCCTCGTCGAAGAGGCCGTCACCCATCTGCTCGTGCAGAATCACATCGACCCGTTCGGCGACGGAAAAATCCGTGCTGTGGGTGTCGAAAAACTCGACCCGTTCGATCCGGTTGGCCGCCGCCAGGGTGCGGGCATGCTTCAAGATTGGGGAATGATCGATCGCATAGACCCGCGCCGCGCCGCGGCGCGACGCGAGCGCGGCGAGAATCCCGGTGCCGGTGCCGAGATCGATGACGCGGTCGCCCGGCTGGATATGGCGTTGAATCGCCGCGCGGTAAAACTCCATGCGCGGCCGGTCGGCCAGCATCCGCTCCTGCTCGTGCAAGCCGGAAAAATAGCGGACGTTGAAGTCGCGATAGCGCTCCTCCGGCGATTGCGTCGGCGCGAGCCGGCGCCGGACCGCGGCGAAGAGACGGGCGCCGAGGCGCCGGAGAAGTGGGAGCATCATGAATTCCCGGCGCGCGAGGCGACCGGATCGGAGACGCTGCGGCCCGGCCCCGCCAAGAGCAAGCGGAAGCCCGGGCTTTGCGCATCGCGGCAGCCGCAACCGCCGGACTCGAACCACTGGGCAGAGTAGAGAGGTCACTGAGGCCCGGCAGGACGTCAAAGAGTATACCACCGAAAATGAACGCCCGCTTTTCCGCTCGGTGGCCTCTCTTTTCTCTCCGTACTTCACTGTCTGAACAGGTTGTCTTCCTGCGTGCAGCTTCCAGCCACGGAAATTGAACCGCAGGTAACAATGAGAACGAAGCATCGTTCGGCTCCCTCCGGGCTGAAGGCCGATCACGCTCCGGACCGAAAGCCGCTCCCTTCGTTTGCTGCGGGGCCTTCGGTGCGTCGGATTGAGGTTCAAGTTTTGCCTACCCGGCCGGAGGCGGGTTGCGATCTCGGACTGCGGTAGGCCGCGATTGATCCGGACCGACCATGTCTGCGCCGATTTTGAATTAACCGCAAAGTGGCGATCAGAAGTTTTCGACTCGATGCGCTGCACGAGCGGGCTGTCGTCGGGCTTCCCCGGGACGATCGCCGGGCCGCCGTCCTTGCGCCGGGCCGTCGCGTGCTCGAGACGATCAAGCCGCAGGTCGGCCTTGCGCGACCCCGGGTCGGTACCGTGGCACGCGTAACAATTGTCCGCGAGGATCGGCTGGATGTGTTCGTGGAAGGAGCGCTTCTGCGCCGCCGGCGGCGCGGTCCCGGCCTTTTTCCCGGCTGGCGTCACCTGCGCAAAACAGAACGGCGAGGGACGCGGCGGAGAGACCAAGAAACAAGGTGCGGCGAATCATGGGGTGGGAAGGGCGTCGAGGAGTGAATGCTTTCTCCGGCAGAACTCAGCCCACGATCAGCCTGATCGGAGCCACGCTGAACGTGGCGTTTTCAATTCGAAAGTTCAGCGCGACGACCGGCACCTTATCCCGGCAGGTTGTTACGGCTTGGTCTCGACCTTGAGATCGGTGACCGCTTTTCCCGCCTGATCCAGGAAACGGACGCTGCCCTGCCAGTTGTTCTCCTCGTTCACGACCTTCAGCACGAGCACATTGACGCCTTTCTTGAGAATGACATTGGTCGCCGCGTCTTCCGCCTCCTTCTCGAGCGTCCGCGTGTCGGTGAACTTCACGAGTTCCTTGCCGTTGAGATACACCTTGCCCTGATCGTTGCTGTTCATCTTCAGCGTCAGGCCGGTTTTTTCCCCGGAGGAAACGACGTAGGCGACGGCCCACGCGACGACGTGTTCGCTCTGGTTCGAATGGAGTTCCTTGAAATCGAGGTGGAAATCCTTCGCCGCCGTCTTTTCCCACGTGAGTTCCTTGCCGCCGACCTTTTGCACCGCGCCTTCCCGGGCGGAAGGCTGCGCCTCCTCGGCAAATTGCTTCTTGTCGAGTGCCTCGGCGCCGGAGCTGTCGCCGATCGAGAACGGAGCGAGGACGAGCCAGTCGCGAATAAAACCTTCGGGGTCGGGTTTGCCGTTTTGGGCGGCGGCGGGGAGGACGACGGAAACAAAGAGGGCAAGGGTGGGGATGAGCGGAGTTTTCATGGGAGGTGGTTGGACGGGGGACAAATTCAGGCGGCCGGACCCGGGACTTAAAGCCGATAGCGCGTACGCGGCGAGCGAAGAAGTGCGGCCGATCGCGAAACGGTCCGGGACTGGCCGCATTTTTGATATCGCCCCGCTGAGAAAACGGCAGACATTGGATGTTCTCCGGCACGAGGTGCCGATTTAGCAGACTGTGGGATGGAGCGTTCATCCCCGTACCGCAGTTTCGAATCAACAACGTCAATTTCTCTTCGAGTCCGACAGGCTGCCAACCATGCGTCTCCACGCCATCCGCTCCGTCGCGCTTTCGCAGCCGCACACGACCGTCATCAAGCAATGGGGCGAGCATCTCGTGTTCAAGGTCGCGGGAAAAATGTTTCTGATCGTCGGACTCGACGGTGAATTGATCGATGGTCTAACCATAAAGTGCCTGCCGGCGGAATTCGACGCCCTGACCGAAATCGACGGTGTCACCCAGGCGCCCTATTGCGCCAAGCGCCACTGGGTGCGCGTCGGCGACCTCACTGCGCTGCCCGCCCCGGAACTCGACCGCCTCATCCGCCGCAGCTACGATCTCGTCATTGCCAAGCTGCCGAAGAAAACCCAGGCCGCGTTGCGGCGGACGTAGGACCGAGGCGCGATCCGTTTATTCAGCTCGCGTTCGCGACCAGGTGCAAACCGGTCTCGTTGGAGCACGCTCGATGGCCATGGCTTTCTTGGGCTTCAACTCCGACCCACGGTGCACTTTCGCGTGGAGCGTTTGCGCCGGCACGCCGACGCGACAGGCAACTGCGTTGAGGTCGAGCAACCCGGCCGCGCCTTGCGGTTCCACCTTCGCAGGACCAGGCGCCTAAATGCGCGTTCCGCGCTCGCGGGCGATCTCGAGCCACTCCGCGACAGCGGACTGCCTTTCGCGGGCGGATTTCTAGTAAGTGTCGCCGTGCGCCGCGCAATACTTAATGGCGGGGGAATGCGCGACGAAGCACGCGTCTTCGTTGCTCCGTTCGATGACGGTGGAATACGCCGTCGATTTTTTGTTTTTCATAACTGATGAGCGCTGCTGAGGTCGCGGACTTGTCGGAGTTGATCGGGTTGGCGCACGGGTCCGTTTGCGTTTCCACCCGGCGCCCTCCCCTGATACCTCTTCCGGATCCGATTCCCTTGAAAATCCAGTTTCCCACGAGCAAACCGATTGCGCCGTCAGCGTGACAGAAGCCATGACACGGCTGACTTCCGAACGCGTGAAGCTCATCGGAGTGGTCGCACCCGCCCCTCTGTTTGGCGTGGGCCAACGGCGAGGTGGCTGCGCACAGGCAGGCGCATGGTATCGCGCTCGCGCCCAATCTGCTGACGGTCATGCTGACCAGCCTCGAAGCCGCCGGTTTCACCGAACGTAAAGTTGAACACAAGCAAACCGGGCGGACCAAGGCTCGGGCCGCCAACCATCGCGTCCCGGCGCGGGCAATGGTCCGCCACGGCGCGCAGCTCACTTGTCAGTTCATCCGGCTACCCAGGAATTACCTCGCCCAAAAACCCCGTGGCGGGACGCTCTGCCGCGTTTCCAGCTACGTCTGGAGGCGTACTTGCAGTTGTACTGCCGGCCACCCATGCTGGTCTGGAAATAAGCCATGCGCCGGCCGCCCTGCGGCCAGTTCGGGCGGTCTTTAGAACGTCAGCCGCGCCGACACTGAGAACTTGCGCGGCTCGGGATAGTAGAAGGGCCCGCCGGCCGTCACGCGGGACGGGTTGCGGACGTCGCCATTGCGCGGCCGCACACTGGCGCCGTAATAAATCGGATCCTCCCGCGCCAACAGGTTGGACACATTGAGATTGAGGGAGAGCTTCCCGATGCTGCGCAGCTTCATCTCATAGGCGAACGTGGCGGTGCCCATGAACCACGCCTTCATGTAGACCGGCGTGTTGCCGTCGACACTGGGGTCGTCAATGGCCGCAAGCGGATTGGCGGGATTGACGACCGAGTCGTTGGCCCGATTGCCGATTTGAATCTTGCTCCGATACTGCACGCCGCCACCCACCCGCAACCCCTTCAGCTTACCTTCACCAAAGCGGTAGTCGGTATAGAGGTTGGTCGTGTACTTGTAGTTGTTGTTCACGATCTGCAAGGCCGGGTCATTCGAGCGTTTCCACACCTGCATCGTATTCCACGCCGCCACCGCGGTGGCGACATCCGGCGATTCGCTCGCGAGCAGGGTCGTGGAGCCCACGTTGTTCGCGTCAAAGCTGACCCCGGCATCCTGGGCGACTTGCCTGAGCGTGGCTTCGTTCTTGGCGAGGTAGGCCCACGTGTCGGAGTAGCGATTCGACGCCTTGGTCTCCGGGAACGCCAGATTGTAGGTGAGGCGCCAGTTGTTGGTGAGGTTGGCCACAACCTCAAACTCGTAACCCGTGGCCTTGCTGTCCTGATAGTCATACCATTCGAGGGGAACGACCGTCAGTCCGCGGTTGTTGCGGCCCGTCGTGGACAGGTCGCCGACGACGTTGGCCTCGGTAAGTTGGCGGAGGAAGCCCTGGCCGCCGATGATCGTGTGGTTTTGCGTCGTCCCGTAGGTCGAAAGGGAGGCGTTGAGGCGGCCGCCCAGCAGACTGAAACGGATCCCCGCATCCCAGCCATCGGAGGCCAGCGGACTGACGAGATTGCCGTTGAGTTCCTGCACCGCCCGTGACGTGTCGTAGGTCTGGGCGTAATTGTAGAAACCGCTGAGCCAGGACTTCAGGTGAAACACCGATCCATAGGTGACGGTGCTGACATACTGGTCGATGTCGGGCGGGTTGTAGAAAGACTTCTGCGCCGCGGTCAGATCGAAGTAATTCGCAGGCGCGCTGGGATTGGTGTAGAAGGTCTTGCCGTCCCAATCAGCCGGATACGAATTAACCGCGTTGGTCCGCTGGTTCCACGTCCGGTTCTGGAAGTGGTCCCGCCGGGCGCCGGCCAGCACGGTGACCCGGTCCTTGAACAGCTTGGCGAAGATCGAGGTCTGCAGGTTGTCAAAGGTGCGCTTGGCGGTGCGGTTGTCGGAGTCGGAGGCGTAGAGCGCGAGGTAGTTCTCCACGGGGTAGGTGGTCGTGGTGTTCGTCGGCGCGTTGTAATAGGAGACCTGCGCGGGGGGCGCATAGATCTGCACGGAGTCCCTGAGATAATAACGGTAGCCAAAGCCATCGAAGGTCGGGCGTTGGCGCAGGTCGGCGTTCCGGGCCATGCTGGGAGCGTAAATCCGGACGTCGGTGTCCCGGGTCGTATGGCCGGCAAGCACGTTGAAGCGGAAGGAGCCGAAGCGTGTGTTGTCCCGGACGTACGCGGCGGCCACCCGCGCCTCGTCAAACCAGTCATAGCCATCCCGCAGATTGACCCGGGTGTTCTCGGAATAGGGCTCGAGGTAGAAGGGATTCGGCTGCCCGTTGGGCAGGTTGCGATTGATGTCGATATACACGTTGGCCAGGTCAATCGCCAGCGAGTTGGTGCTGCGCCCTGAATAGGTGTGACTGTAGGCCGCTTGCAGGAAAAGGTGCTCTCCCACCTGCTGATCCGCAAAGGCGGAGAAGTTCTGCAACAGCTGGATGAACGTCGGGAGGTTGGACGGCATCGTGACCGTCGAGCGGTTGGGGACGAAAAACTTGGACTTGCTCGTCGCGGTCGTGAAGCGGTTGGCCGGTTCGTTGGGGATGTCGATCATGTAGGACCCCCCGGCGCCCAATTGATTGAAATTAACGGGCAAGACGCCATTGACCGGTGTGGTCGTGGTCGCCGCTCCGCCCAATGTTCTCCACTGGTTGAGGTAATTCGTCACGGTCGAAAGGCCGCTGACGCCCGGTACAACCAGGTTGAATTCGTTGGCGGCGTTGCCCAGGCGCGTCACTCCCGCGGCGTTCGCGGACGCAAACGTCGCGGTGGCCGCCGAGAAGACAGTCGCGCCATCCCAGCCCGAAACCTGATCGTTGAGATGCGACAGGGCCAGCAGTTCATCCTGCCGGTAGTTTTCAAAGTCCACCCGCAACTGCGTCTTCTTCCACGGGCGGTAGGAAGCGGTCAGATAGATGCCCTTGCGGCGATCGAAAACGCGGTCGCGCCAGGAATCCGAATCCTGCCAGAGCAGGCTCGTCCGCACGGCTACTTTTTCACCCAGGGGTTGGTTGAGATCGAGGGTCACGCGTTTCGCGCCGTAGTTGTCCCCACTCAATCCGACCTCGCTCACACCCTTGCCGAACATGGCCTGCTTGGTCAGAGCGATGGAAGCGCCGCCCAGGCCGGCGTTGCCGATGAGCAGGGCATTGGTGCCGCGGGCGAAGTCAATGCGCTCCTGACTGTAGGTGTCGGTGTAGCGTCCCAGTTCGAAGAAATTGCGCAGCGACTTGGTCACCACGCCACGGACGCGCGTGCGCGAGCCGCCGTCGCCGTTGAAGATGCGGTCCGAGCCGTCGTCGCGGACGACCGACGAATTCACCGCCCACTCCATGGCCTGTTCAGTATCGATCAGATTGAGGGCCTGGATGAATTCCTTGGTGATGACCGAATAGGCAAGCGGCGTGTCCTTGAGGTCGGTGGACATCCGGCCGCCAGCCAACGAGGCGGCGGCCACGAAGCCGACGTCGCGGCTCGTGCTGACCGAAAACGGTGAGAGCACGACGGCCTCCTCTTTTTCCGGCGCAATGACGGCAGAGCCGGGAACCGTCTGCGCTGACAGTGCGGCGGTGGTGAAGGCGACAAGCGCGGCGGTGAAGCGGGCGGGCAGGGATTTTTTCATGGTCTGGGACGGTGCGGTTGTTTGCTGGAGCGGCGTCTCCGTGGCCGGCCGCCCGTTGCGGTCGCGCTTCACCACGAAGGCACCTGTTGGCGAAACGAAACCGTGGAGGTAGGCGCGCAGCGCACGCCTCGTGCGGCTGCACTTCAGCGGCGAACCATTGCGACACGCCCACCGCGGGCGGATTTGCCCCCTGCGACAAGCTCAGGCCAGGCCCCGCCGGCGGATTCGAAGGGGACAGCGGAGATTCGCCGGAATCGGACATCGCAACCGCAACTGAAAGCATCGGCTCCGGAACGGCAATCCTCGATTTCCGACTCGCGTCGAGCAATTTACCGCGAGGCCTTCCAACTCGGCGAACTTGCGCACGGACCCAAAGTGAATGAAATCGCATTCGCAGGATTAGCCGATGCGGGCGGAATTGGCCGTAGTGGCGCCGTCGCTCATCACGTTGGTCATGTTGCCGCCGAAGCCGCGGATCGAGACCGACGTGGGCATCTCGTCCTCGTAGCCGACGGTCACACCCGGGCGAGAGCGCATAAACTCGGCAATGTTGCCCTCTGCGACGTCGCCGAAGGCGTCGGTGGAGACGACGTTCTTGATGTTCGGCGCGAAGCGCTGCTCGTTGGTCGCCAGCGCCTCGCCCTCGGTGAGTTTTGAGGAAGTGAGCACGAAGGGATCGAGCTTCACAACGCCCGGCTTGTCGCCGACGGCGGCGCGGCTGGTGAGGCTGACATTCTGCTCGAGGGCCTGGCCCGGCGCCACGTCGAGAGTGACCTGCTGGGAATCGAGTCCGAAGTAGAATGTCTCCAGCGTCACCTGGTCGCTCGGGACTTGCGTGAGACGAAACGTGCCGGAGTTGTCGGTGAAGGCGGTGAGGGCGGTGCCTTTGACGGTGCCGCGGACGTTGCCGAGGTATCGGCCCGTGACCTCGCTCTGCCCGCGGCCGGAGACGGAGCCGGTCGCCGAATTTCGGGGGAGGAGGAACCGCCTCCGCTTTGCGCCTGGGCGCAGGGAACGGGGCCGGCAGCGTAAATTGCACACGCCGCGATGAGCAGCAGGTGGTTGGCAGAGGGCCCCATTCGCTTGAGAGGTTGGAATTCTATGAGCCGTCAGAAGCGGAAAGTGTTTGTCACGAACCACTGCCGGTCTGGCGGGATGCGGACGATGGCGGCGCGGCCGTCGGGATTGGTGCTGACTGGAATGAGCGAATCTGAGCCGATCAGGTTGCGCACATTGAGCTGGATGCGCCAGGCGACCCGATCCTTGAAGATGCGCCGCTTGTAGCTGATCCAGCCGTCGCCGTTGAACTCGGGGTCGCCAAAGAATGGCTTGGTCAGGTCAGGTTGGATGATGCCGGCGGAGTCGATATAGTTGGGATAACCGGTGGCGACCTCCGATTGCCAGCGGGCGCCGGCGCCGATGCCCCAGCCGCGGAGGCGTCCGGAGAAGTCGTAGCTCACGACGGCGTTGACGCGCCATTCGCGTTGCTCGAGGGACTTCGTGCCCTCCTTCGCCACCTCGGCGGCGATCGGCCGGGTCACGTTGTTCTCGAAGCGGCCGAAGTGCGAATTGGTTTCGCCGAGCGTGGGGCTGTCGAAGACGTTTCGCATGGGAGATTTGTCGATGTTGGCGCGCATCTCGGCGGCAAACTTGCGCATCTCGGGCGCGATGTCCGACTTGATGGTGTTCTGTTGGGCGACGTTGAGGGACACGCGGAGGCCGCGGGCAGGATTGCCGGTAAGGTCGAACTCCCAGCCTTTGGCGACAAAGGACGAGGTGCCCACGGCGCCGAGAATCGGATTGCCCACGAAGCGGCGCACGCCGTTGAGGGTTTCGATGCGAAGATTGCGGATGCCGCGCGTGGGCTCGGGGAGGAAGTTGATGATTTCCTGATAAGCTCGGGCGAAGGAAGGCACGCCCGCCTGGGTCAGGCCGACCTGATCGAGGGTGAAGCCGTTGTTCTCGGCGTCGAGCAGGCGCTGCAGGGACAACGTCTCGTGGCCGCTGAGCATGGTGGTGACCGCGCCCTGGAGCGCCGGGTTGGTGAAGCCCGTGCCCGCCGTCTCGAAGTGATTCACCCGGGCGGAGAACTTGCCGCCGAAGAGCTCGAACATGAAGCCGTATTCCTTGGTCGTGCCGGTGGGCGCAGTCTGGAGGTTGTTGTAGACATCGCGCCGGGCGCCCACGGGGCTGAAGTTTTCCGAGCGGTTGGCGAAGACGCGCAGATCGGCGCCGAACGGGAGGCGGCCGAGGAGCTTCGCCGGATAGTTGGCGACGACGCTCCACGTGAGCGTGTCGCCCTTGGCGACATCGGAGGGCGCGCCGCGGAGGCGGATCGCCGCCGGATCGAAGTCGCCGATCAAGAGCCGATCGCTCGTGAGCGGATCGGTATCGTTGTCGAAGTTGACGCGCTCAAATGTCTTCTGCTCGTCGCGGCGGAGGCCGGCGATGGTCACGACGTGGCTGTCGAGCCAGTAGCTCTGGAGACTGGCGACGGAGGATTTGATTTCACGGCGGCCGATGTTGCCGGAGCGCAGGAAGCGGCGGATGTCGATGGCCGTGGTGCGCACTGTCCGGCTGGCGGCGGGGAGGGTGGTGGGATCGAAGTAGAACATCTCGTAGCGATCGCCGTCCTGCGGCAGGACAACGTCGGGGATGGAGCCGAGGCGGACGGCGGAGCCGCTCGAGGTGTTAAGCAGCGACGGCCCGACATAGACCGCCGCCCCGATCTGACGGCGGAAATTGTCGCTGTTGCCGGCCAGCATGGTCGTGAGGTTGAGGGTCTGCGCGTCGGTGGTGAGGCCGAAGGTGCGGCTCCGGGTCTCGATGGTGTTATCGAAATACATGCCGGTGAGCGTGTGCTTCCCAAACCAGAATGCGCCACGGCCTTTGCCGAACAGATCCTTGCCGTCGAGCGTGACGAAGGCGGTGGCGCGCGCCGCCTCGCGATCGGTCCGGCTGTCGTTCGTGTTGGCGGTGTCGACCACGTAGTAGGGCCGGCCGAGATTGGGGTTGGGCTGGTCGTTGCCGAGGTATTGGTTGATGTCGATGCGCACCTCGGAGGTGCCGCCGTTGAAGGGTTGCCGCCGGTCGTTGCGGTAGCGCTGGTAGTCGTAGCTCAGCTCGACGCCGGCGCGACCACCCCACAGCGCCTGCTCGAGCGTGACGGTGTGCGCCTGGAAGTCGCGGTCCACCCGGTTGGTTTCGCCGGAGAAAAGGTTGTTGTAGAAGTCGAAGACATTTCGGTCCTGCAGCGAGGGATTGTCGAAGCCGGGAAAGAACGCGGTGGCATAGGCGTTGGTCGTGGCGTAGATGTCGAAACGGATGCGACCCGGCACGCCCGTCCACAGGATGCGGCCCTGGCCGCCGGCGAGGTTCGCGTTGGCGCCCGTGAGGCCCTGCGTGGGCCGGCCGGCCTGCGGGTAGATGGCATTGAACTGGAGAAAATTCGGAATGCCGGTGTGGCCGATGATCGACTGCTGCGTGCGGCCGTCGATCGTCGCCCGGGGCACGAAGGTGCCGTCGTCGTAGTAGGCGGGGAAGACCGTGCCGGTGAACTTCTGCAGGTCGCGCGAGGGCAGGCTCCACCAGGACGAGATGCCGTCGGAGGGCGGTGTGACGCTCGGTGGATTGGCGGCGAGGTCGCCGTATTCGGTGTTGGCGCGGAGCGTGGTGGCGCCGAGCACGCGGCTGCCGCGATTCTCCGCGAGCACGGCGGTGATGGCGCCGAAACCGCGCTGGTCGCGCTCCCAGGCCGGGCGCTGCTTATACTCAGCGCGCTTGTTGAGGCCGGCGATCCGCACCACCACCCGGCGCGGGATAATCTCGCGGTTGAGATCAAACGATTCGCGGTGGGAGCCGCGCTGGCCGATTTGGAATTTGGCCTCGTAGAAATTGCTGCCGAACACCGGCGGCAGCGTGGAGTTGTTGATCACGCCGCCGGGACTGCCGATGCCGAAGAGAAGGGCGTTGGGGCCGCGGTTAATGGTGACGCGCTCCGTGTTGTAGGAATCGAACGGAATGTCGGAGAGGAAGTAGTCGCGCGTGAGCTCGGCGGAGGCGAGGCCGCGCACCCGCTGATTGCGCTCGGGCTCGGCGCGTGCCCCCGCCTGTTCGGGGCGCCGATCGGAAATGGATCCGCCGGCATAGTTGCCATCCGTGCCCCCCACCTCGGTGCCGACCGTATAAGGCAGCAGCGTGCCGCTGTCGTTGGACCCGATATCGACGAGAAATTCCTTCGTGACGACGGAGATGGAAGTGCCGACATCCTTCAGTGGCGTGTTGAGCCGGGTGCCGGCGAGCGTATTGGTCGCGGTGTAGCCGACGTCCTTCGAATCTGATACGGTGAAAGCGGACAGCGTGACGGTTTGATCGGCGCGCTTGACGGCGGAGCCGGCGGTCGGCTGGGCGGACGGGAGCGTTTGGGCACTGGTGGAAACAGTGGCGGCAATCCCGACGATGAGGAGGGCGAGCGGGGTGGGGAGTGAGCTTTTCATAGACTACGGCGGGTTGTGGGTTGTCGCGGGGCGACAGCGACTCCGCAGTCGCGAGACGAATAACAAAGGGTGGCAGACGCGCAAGCTATGGTGCGCGCTTGGCGGTAGAAATTCAGTTGAGAGTTGAGTGGCGAGGGTTGAGAGCAAAACCAAATGGTGAGTCACATTTTCGGTCGGGATAAAACGCCGTTCGATCTGAAGATCGAACCCTAAACTCTCATTCCTCAACTGCACCCCATCGGAGGGGACCGGAAACGGGCGTCTCAGTCGAGCAATCGTACGCACTCGGCGACGACGGAGCGTCGCCCTCCGAAACGAAACGTATGCTTCGGCGGGCTGCGCTCCGTCGCAGCTGAGGGCACTCAAATCCCAAAGAGACCGCGTTCACTTCAAATCCAAGTCCTTTGCCCACACCTCATGCCGGACCGTGAGGATCCGGACGATTTCCGGCTGACTGCATCGTGCGGCTCAGAAGCTCACTGTCGTCGTGATCGCGAAGCTGCGCGGGGTTTGGAAGACATAGCTGAATTCCTGGGTCTCACTTGCATCGGTCAGGATCGGTTTGGAAACGTCGAACAGGTTGTCGATGTTGAGCTGGAACTTGAGAGTGCGGGATTTCTTAAGACGCACATCATAGGAGAGCATGGCGTTGGCGAGGGTGTAGGCGGGGCCGTAAATGATGGCGTTCTTCCTCGTGGTGTCGAAGCCGACGACGACCTTGCCGCGGTGGTTGGCTCCTCCGCCGACGGTGAGGCCGCGGAGAAATCCCTCGTGGCTGCGGAACGAATAGGCGGTAAAAAAATTTCCGGTGTATTCGCGCAGCTGCCGTCGCGTGGACCCGGCACCAGCGGTGTTGCTGCGATAGATTGCCTCTGCTTCGCGCAGCGCGGTGAGCACCGTGGCCGGGCCGCCCGTGACCGGATCGGGGTTTGGGATGCCGGCGACAATTTCGCTGCCGAGTAACCGGGTGGCGTTTTGCATCCACAAGGGGCGGTTGCTCTCGAGGTAAAGGCCGTTGCGCGGGAAAAGGGACGAGGCGACCTGGTGAGTCTGCGCGGCATTGATCGCGAGGCGCCAATTCGGTGTGGGATTGGCGGTAATTTCGAGCTCGGTGCCCTTGCCGCTCAGATCCTGGCTGTCGGACGCGGGTGCACGCTGCAGGTCGGACTGGCCGATGGTGCGCCAGATCGAGTTCATGAAATTGTTGAAGTTGTTGTCGTAGCCGACGGCGGCGTTGGCGTCGTCGGTGGTGTAGCGGGCGATTGAGACGTTGACCTTGCTGTCCCACAGGCGGAAGCGCAGGCCGTAGTCCCGGCCCTCGCCCTTGCGGTTGCCGATCAGGGCGCCGTTGATGTCCTGGTTCGACTGGGGCCGAAAGCTGTTCGACTGGTTGTAGAAGGCCGCGAGCCAGGGGAGCGGATGCACGACAGTGCCGAAGGTCTTGGTGTCGCCCTGGTCGAACGCCTTCAGGCCGTTCTGCTGCCGGCGCGGATAAAGGCGCGTCACGGCGGCGCGGTGTTCGTTGAGGTCGCCGTCGCCGTCGGTGTCGATGGTGTCCGTCCAAACGCGCAGCCGGTCCCGGCGAAAACCCCCGGTGACGACCACGCGGCCGTCGAACCAGCGGCTCTGCGTGGCAAGCATCGAGGTGTCGGCGCGGGTGAGAAAATCGCGGCCGGCGTCGCCGGTGCGGACCATGGCCTCGGTGATGCCGTGCTGGCCCGCGAGGCGGTAGCGGTTCGGATCGGCGAGGCCGTGCCAGCGGGGATCAGGGTTCGAGAAATCGAGGTAGGTGCGGCGGAAAACCCCGTTGTTGCCGTTGGTGAAATCCAGCGGGAAAGTGACGTTGCCGAGGGGAGTGGTGTTGCGGTTGTCGAAGATGTCGTCGCGGTTGAGCGTGTCGGTGCGGCCGACGAGGGCGGCGAGGTCGTGGCGACCAAGCCAGCGATTACGGGAGGTGAGATCGAGCCGGTAGGAGGTCGTCAGGCGGTAGTCGTCGATTGTCCGGTCGGCAATCAGGAGGCCGAAATTGCGGCCCTCGATGTAGGTGCGGCCGACATTCGGATTGGGTTCGGTGGCGGTGACGACGCCGAGGGCATTGCTGGCGACCGGGCGCACAGCGTTGGGATCGACGCGCATGACAACCTCGGCGAAGCCGGTCGGCCGGTTCTGGGAGCGCGACTCGCGCTGGCGGTTGAACGCGGCCTCGATGGAAAAGTTGTCGCCGAGGCGTTGTTCGAGGAAACCGGCGTAGTTCTAGTAATAAAAATTGTTGGTCCAACCGGGGCTGGTGATCGCCGCCCAACGGGGATGCTTGGATTCATTGAGCACCGAGGCTCCGATGTTGGCGAGCCCGCTGGCGCGGGGGCCAACGCTGGCGATCCGACTGCCGTTCCAACTCACCGGAGGACCGCCGGAAAACGGATCCCAAACAACCGTGGGAACCGTGTTGGCCGTCGTGCCGCTTACCGCCTGACCGTAGGTGCTGGCAATGAGCCGGCCAGCGGCCTCCCAGCCGACGAAGCCCTCCCGGGCGGGATAGGGCTGGGCGTGCAACTGATCGACGTCGCCGTATTCGCTATCGAGGCGGATTTCAGTGCCCTTGAAAGGCCGATAGGTGGCCGCGAGTGCGCCGGCGCGACGTTCGGAAGACTTGAATTTGCGCCAGTCGTTTTTGTCCTGCCAGAGCAGATTGGCGCGGACGGCGAGTTTGTCCTTGAAGAGGGTTTTGCTGAAATCGTATTCGACGCGGTAGTCGTCCCAACTGCCGATGCGGGTGCGGAGCTGAGAGGAGTCGCGACCGAGGAGGGCGCGCTTGCTGGAGGTGTTGACGATGCCGCCGGGCGCGCCGACGCCGAACAGCACGGAGTTGGGGCCGCGGGAGAAATCGATGCGCTCGACGTTGAACACATCGGACGACAGCCGCCACGTGAAGTAATTGCGGCCGACGGCCGCCTCGACGAAGCCGCGGATCTGGATGTTCACGTCGTTCGCGACGAGGAAATTGCCGGTGAAGTTGCTGGTGTCCTCGGAGGCGTTGAGCGCAAAATTGAGCGAAGACTTGACGTCGAGAATCCCGAGGTCGGACAGGAATTCGGAGGTGAAAACCGAAATCGCCGCGGGCGTGTCCCAGATTTCTGAATTCAAGCGCGTGCCGGCGAGCGTGCTGGACGCGACGTAGCCGGCGTCGCGGGAGGTGTTGACCTGAAAAGGACTGAGGACGACGGCGCTTCATTTCGGTGCGGGGGAGGCGGTCTGTGCGACGGTCGCGGTCGAGGCGGCGAGCCAGCCGGCGAGGGCGGCGAGCAGGAAGCGGGCGGAAACGGATTTTTTCACGGGAATGGGTGGGATGGGAGGAGCAACCGGCAAGGCGGTGTGCGGAGGAAGATTCCAGTTGCCGAACATGTTTTCGGGCACGGTCCGGGCGACGATGACACGACTGCGAGGAGGACGCGCCTCCACTACCCGCCAATAATTGAGCATCCCCGTTAAAGGGGATGGCGCAAAGCTGGGCTTGGAGGGATACTGCGATGATGACTTTTGGCGGCAAGCGGTTCTTCGCGACGAGAGCATGGTGGGTCCAGATGACGGCTTGGCGCGTGCTGGTATTCTTGGCACTGCCGGGTGGTCTCGGGGAGGCGAGTGCGGGCCCGGCCACGCCGAACATCGAATTGGGCAGGGGTGGATTCACGATCGTCGTAGCCGCCGGGGAAGCACCCGCGGTGCAACGGGCCGTCGAGGCGCTCCGGCGCGACTTCCTGGGCGTGCTGGGCCTCCTGCCGGCGGTGCAACCCACCCTGCCCTCCCCCGCATCCGGGCCGGGGTCGAGTGCGCCGCGGCCAAGCCTCGATTGTAGACTCTCCGTCGCCGGCAAGGACTCTACGCCTGCGGCGTTCCTCCTTGCCGGTGCCTCCGATGCGAAATGGCAGAATACCAAAGTAAAATTGACCGTAATACCAAAGTACTTTTGGGAATGATACCAAAGTATTCCACCTTGGAGCAATGCCGACCAATCCCCAACGCGACCTCGCAGATTCGGGCGGAGCGGCGAAGCGAATACCTGGCGGCTCTGGAAAAAGCGTCGATCAAAGGAGAGGTCGCGGACTTTACCAAATTCGTGGCGGGAGAGATGAAGGCTTCGGCCATGCTCAAACCCTTTCGTCGCCAAGCAGGTTCAATCACCTGATGCGGCCGAAGATTCGAGGAAGATTTTTCCCCCGCGAACCCCGCGCGGCTGAACGGTCGAGACCTCCGCGGCAAATTGGCGGACTTGTCACGTGCGAAGCAGCCTCAGGACAGGGGAGCCCGAAGGGGTCCACCCGCTGGTTGCTCCAGGCGTCACGCCACCGCGCGCTGCCGCCGACCCGAGTGCCTTTCAACGGGCCCTCAAGGGGAAGATATTTCATGGTAGAACGGATGACCGGGGTTGATTGCGCCCGGGGCTGGAGGCGGGGGAATTGAAGGATTTGAAGGAGTCCCATTGGAGTCAGGTGCTTGAAAGAAAACAACTGAAGACGGCCGGTAAGACCGCGAGCGCGGTGGCGGCTGCGAAGGCGGGAGCTCCGTGGAAAATCAAGATGGCCCGGCGGCTGCGGGAGGCGGGGGCCGGCTATGCCTGGATCACAAGCGCGCTCCACCTGGGTAAGGCGAGTTCGGTCAGGGTCCATTAAAACGAATGCCGCTTTTTTCGCCATGATGGCGGCCGCGATCCAATCGTCTCCGGGCCAAGCGTGGTGCAAAACGGATTCATGCTTGCTCCGATCTCTGCGTCCTCCGCCGTCTCTGCGGTGCAACCTCAGCTCAGCTTCCCCAATCCTTTGACACCGCAGAGACGGGAGGAAACAAGCCCACGGGGTCAACCCGCTGTTTGCTGCGCGCCCACGTGCGCTTTGTCCTTCGACCACCAATCAGCGGGTTGACCCCAGAGCTGGCCTCCCCATTGGAGGGGATGGAATTCTAACCGCCGGAAGGACACACTGGATCGGGCAAGCAAGCGGGCAGGCGGCGGGTTTTGGAAATTTTTCGGTCTCAATTCCAGGGTCCGGCTGGAAAATCCTGGGCAGGAAACTTTCCGCGCGCGAGCGGCGCGTTGATTGCCGGGGCCCGGGTCTCCTGATCCCGTGAATTCCGAAACAAGCCCCTCACGGGTCGGGAGCCCCGTGCCACGTCGCGGGCGGTGACCGGCAAACCGCGCGCAGCATCAGCCAATTCATGCGAGGCCGGGCGGGCCGGACGGGCATATACTTGGTGCAACCAAAACAAAGCGCGGCTCCGTCCCGCTCCCCGGGCACCCAAGCCGCGCCACGAACCACCAACCATGGTGCAACAATGTCCAACCTCCTTCACGCCCGGCCGAGGCCATTTCTCGAGCCGGCGTATTGCAAGGCTTGCCTGCGCTGCGTCGAGGCCTGCCCGAAGCACTGCATCACGCCGGGCTCCACCCTGAACTCCACGACGGGCGTTGCCCCCGTCGAACTCCAGCTCGAACACTGCAACGGCTGCGCGCTCTGCGTGCAGGCGTGCCCGGAGCCGTTTGGCTTGCGACTCGACGAGGGCGTGTCGCACCTCGAAGGCGCATTCCGGCTCGAGGACCCCGCAAAGCTCTTCGGCCAGAAGCGCGTCAACATCTTCGCGGGGCCGATCGAGCCCGACGAGCGGATTCCGTTGCCCGCGTGCGGACCGCTCGTGCTCAAGGGCAACTACGCGTCGGCGATCGGCGCGGTGCTCGCGGGCTGCCGGCATGTGTTCGGCTACCCAATCACGCCGAGCACCGAAGGCGCGGAACTGATGGCGAAGATGCTGCCGGCGCTCGGCGGCGCGTTTGTGCAGGCCGTCAGCGAGGTCGCGGCCGTCAACATGATGTATGGCGCCGGCGGCGCCGGCGTGCCCGCGCTGACGTTTACCAGCAGCCCGGGCTTCAGCCTGATGCTCGAGGGCATCAGCTATCTGATCGGCGCGGAGGTGCCGGGCGTCTTCGTCAACATCATGCGCGGCGGCCCCGGGCTCGGCAACATCGCGCCCGAGCAGAGCGACATCAAGCTCGCCTGCCGCGGCCTCGGCCACGGCCACACCCACGCGCTCGTCCTCGCGCCGAGCACGCCGCAGGAAATGCTCGACCTGACGATGGAGGCGTTCGCGCTGAGCTGCCGCTACCGCAACCCGGTGGTCGTGCTGGGCGACGGATTTCTCGGCCAGATGACGGGGGTCGTGAAACTGCCGCCGACGATGCTCAGGCCCGGCCGGCCCGAGTGGGCCGTGTGGGGCGATCGGGCGCACCGCCACAACCTCATCAGCTCGATTCGCCTGGCGGAGCCGGACCTCGAGGCGCACAACGCGCACCTCGGCCGCAAATACGCCGCGATCGCGAAACGCGAGCAGCGCGCCGACCTCTTCCGCTGCGAAGATGCCGAGGTGCTCGTCGTCGCGTGCAACACCCCCGCGCGCATGGCCAAGGGCGCCGTCCAGGCCGCGCGCGCCCGCGGGATCAAGGCCGGGCTCTTCCGGCCGATCACGCTCTGGCCGTTCCCGATCGACGCGTTGAATCCACTGCTGCTGCACGTGGGACAAATCGTCGTCGTTGAGGCGAGCCCGGGCCAGCTCGAGGACGAGTTGCGCCTCGCGCTCAGCCATGCCAACCGCGTGCCGCCGCCCATCGCACACGTGCGGCGGGGCGGCGGCGTGTTGCCGCAACAGGACGAAATTCTCGCGACGATCGAGGAAACCCAGGAGGCGTTCCCATGAACACACCCGTTTTCTACGACCACTTCGAGCGCCACGCCCACGGCGAGGGCCTCAAGGGTCACAGCACGCACTACTGCCCCGGCTGCGGTCACGGCATCGTGCACCGCGATCTGGCCGACGCCATCGGCGAACTCGGCCTGCAGGACCGCACGGTGCTGATCAGCCCGGTGGGCTGCTCGGTGTTCGCGCACTATTACTTCGATGTCGGCAACTCGCAGGCGGCGCACGGCCGCGCGCCCGCCGTTGCCGTCGGCCACAAGCTCGCGAATCCCGACGCCATCGTCATCAGCTACCAGGGCGACGGCGACCTCGCGTCGATCGGGCTCGCCGAGACGATCTCCGTCGCGCAACTCGGGCTGCCCATCACGGTCATCTTCATCAACAACGCGATCTACGGCATGACCGGCGGACAGTGCGCGCCCACGTCGCTGCTCGGCCAGAGGACCACGACGAGCCCCGACGGCCGCGGGGCCGCCACGATGGGCAAGCCGCTGCGGGTCGCCGAACTCATCGCGCAACTCGACGGTCCCGTTTACGTCGAGCGCGTGGCGCTCTTCGATCCGAAGCAGCGCGTGAAGGCGCGCCGCGCGATCCAGAAGGCGCTGCGCCTGCAGGCCGAGGGCCGGGGCTACGCGTTCATCGAGGTGCTCGCGGAGTGTCCGACGCACCTGAAGCTCACGCCCGAACTCGCCGAGGCGTGGGTGCGCGACCAGATGTTGCCGGTCTTTCCGCTCGGCGTGAAAAAAGATGTCGCCGTCGAGCCGTGGTTCCAGCGTGAGGCTCCCAGTTACGACGTGGAAAGGATCCTGGCGCTCGCCGGCGCCGAGCCGGTTGCGTCCGGGGTGGAACCGGCGGTCCCGGCCGACGCGGCGATCGGTGACCTCAGCATCAAGTTTGCCGGCGCGGGCGGCGACGGTGCGCAGACCGCAGCGCTGCTTGTCACGCGCGCGGCGGTCGCCGCGGGGTTCGATGCCACGCACATTCCGAGCTACGGCCCGGAAAGCCGCGGCGGCACCTCGTATGCCGACGTGCAGATCGCCGCCGGCGAAGTGCTGAATCCCGCCGCGCCCGAACCCGACATCCTCGTCGCCTTCAATGCGCTGAGCCTCGCGAAATTTGCGCCGACCGTTGCGCGGGCCGGCGCGATTATCTACGACTCCAGCGTGATCACGCAGCCGCCCCCGCTGCCGGCGGGGTGCCGCGTGCTCGCAGTGCCGTTCACCGAAATCGCGGGCGACCTCGGCCGCCCCGTCGCGAAGAACATGGTGGCGATTGGTGCTTTGCAGGCGGCGACCGGACTGCTGCCGCCCGAGCATTTCGTTGCCACCTTGCGGCGGTTGCTGAAAGACAAACCGTCGTTGCTCCCGCTGAACGAGGCGGCATTTGCGGCGGGGCAGCAAGCGGTGACGATCGCAGCGGCGCACGCGTGAACGCGGAAGTCGCAATGGCCGTGTCGAATCCGCCGGGCGCACCTGCCGATCCATCCGCGTTTGTGCATGAAGCCGAGGCCTACGCGCTGCTCGTCCGCGCAGGCTGGGCTGTGCCGCGCCACGGCTGGCTCGACGCCGCGCCGCCGTTCACCGCCGGCGATCCCGTCGTGTTGAAGGGCCTCGGGGATGAACTCTGGCACAAGTCCGAACTCGGCGCAGTGAGCTTTGCGCCATTCGACGCCGCCGCGCTTGCGCGTGAAGCGGATGGAATGCGCACGCGCGTCGGGGCCGCGGGCCACCGCTGGCTCGGCGCGCTCGTCTGCGAACGCGTCGCCATCGCGCGGGCCGAGGGTCTGCCCACCGAAGGCTTCGTGTCGCTGTCGCGCCACGAGGCCGGCTGGATCGCGCTGGTCGGCGTGGGCGGGCTGCAAGCCGACGCGCTCGCGGCCCACGCGCCGCCGCTGCGCTGGCCGCTCGCCTTGGTGACGCCGGCGGACGCACTTGCGGAACTCGCACAACACCTCCTCGGTCGCGTGTGGCTCGGTGCGTTGCGCGGCACGCAACCACTGACAAGCCGCGGGCGGCTTGCGGCATTCGTGCAGTCGATCTGGTCGCTTGCCGGGCTGGCCGAGCAGGAGCGGATTGGGTTACTCGAGCTGAACCCGGTGGTGCTCGATGCGTTCGGCCAGCCACGCCCGCTTGACGCGGTCGGCCGCCGCGCGGCGCCCGCGCCGCCACGGCTCGCGCCGCAGCGGGGATTCTTGTCGGCGCTGACGAGGCCGAGCCGCGTCGCGCTGGCAGGCGTGTCGGCGAATCCCGATGGCGTCGGCCGCACGATTCTCGAAAAGCTCCGGCACTGCCCCGCGTTGGCGGGCCACATCGTCATCATCAAACCGGGAGAATCCGAAATGCTCGGCGTGCCATGCGTGCCGGACGTGGCGGCGTTGCGCGAGGCGCCGGTGGATTTGCTGCTGCTTTCACTGCCAGCCGCGACGGCGGCAAAGGTGCTCTCGGATCTGACCGCGCAAGGCGGCGGCGCGCGCGCGGTCGGACTCGTGGCCGGGGGGCTCGGCGACGGTGCGGACAAGACGGGACTCGGTGAGCGGGTGGCCGCGGAACTGCGCACCGCCCGTGCGGCGGGTCGCTGGACACCGACGGTGCTCGGCCCGAATTTCCTCGGGCACTGGGTGCCGGCGCAGGGGCTCGACACCTCGTTCATTTCCGCGGAAAAACTTCCCCTGCACACGCACAGCGGGCCGCTGGCGCTGCTGGCGCAGAGCGGGGCGTTCATTCTTTGCCGCCGCTCGCGCAATCCGCGGCTGCAGCTCGGGCTTGGCATCTCGCTCGGCAACCAGCTCGACGCGGCGTTGCCCGATTTCCTCGACGCGCTCGCGGAGGACGCGAGCTGTCGCGCGGTCGCGGCCTACCTGGAAGGCTTCGCGCCTGGACATCTCGCGGCGACGGTGCGGGCGGCGGTGAAGCTGCGGGCGCGCGGAGTGCCGTTCGTGCTGCTGCGCGCGGGTCGCACTGCGGCGGGCCAGGCGGCGGCGGCGAGCCACACGGGTGCAATGGCCGGCGACCTCGTGCTCGAGCGCGAGCTGCTCGGGCGTGCGGGCGTGAAGTTCGCGGATTCGATTGCGGCGTTCGATGCGGCGATTGCGTGGCTGAGCGTGTTTCCCGACCTGAAGGCGGGCCCGGTGGCGTTCATGACGAATGCCGGGCTGGAGGCCGTCAACGCGAGCGACCTCGCCACGCCCCTCCAGCCGGTCGCGACGCTGACGGGCGACGCGATGCGGACACTGGAGCAACTTCTCGCCGCGGAGAAACTCACGGGGCTCGTGTCCCCGCGGCTCCCGCTCGATCTCACGCCGATGGCGCGGACGCCGGTGTTTTTGCGCGCGGCGGAGTTGCTGTTACAAAGCGATGCGGCGGTGCTGGTGGTGGGGCTGGTGCCGTTCACGCGCAACGTGGCGACGGAGCCGGTGGCGGCCGCAGGGTTCGCGAAGATGCTGGCGGCGATCGCGCGCGCAGCGGGGAAACCGGCGGGCTTCGTGGTGGATTCAGGCAGCGATTTCGAAAGTTTCCGCACGGCGCTGGCGGAGTCCGGGCTGCCAGTCTTCGCGCGCGTCGAGGAGGCGATCGCGGGGCTGCACGTGCTGGGGTGAAGCTACTGGAACCCGCGCGTTGGGCTGCCACACCTGCGCGGTAGGACGGGTCACAGACCCATAAGCATCAACCTAAGAGAAAAGCCCGGCCATTTTCCACCGCGGCAACCGCAACCAAAGGAATCGAACCGCTGGGTAGATTCAGACATCACCGACGTGGGCCGATGACGACGCCAGCTTCGCCCAAGATGCTGCGGGCAATTTCATAGCCAGGAAGAGGATTCTGGAAAAAATTTCCGGAGCCGGAAACTGGGCCTTTTTTCCCGAGGGCTGTTGCACAGGGAATTTCGCTCCCACCTGTTCCTCATCATTTTTTCCAACGCTGCCCCCTTCGATCTGTTCCCCACTCCCGGTCTCACCCCCGCAGAATCAAGTCGCCTCTGCCTCACACGTCCGCCTTGCCATCCGCCGTCCCCACTTGCACTGAGTTCCTTGCCCGCAGGTTTACGCCACCCACCCTCATGAAAATCCGCCTGAACGTCACCCTCGCCCTGCTGGCAAGGCCGTTGCGGGCCGTTCCGCTCACGCCTTCACCACTTCGTGTTTCCGGATAAAGTCGGGATCGAGGTCGACCCCCCAACCGGGGCCGGTCGGGACCTGGATGCGGCCCTTTACGATTTTCAGCGGCGACGTCTTGCACTCGAAAGGCACGTGCGTGCGAAAGCCCTTGAACTCGTGGTGCGCACCCGCGTTGGGCATCGCGGCGGCGAAGGCGATGTTGTAGATGTAGCCGAGCCCGCCGCCCGACATGTGCGGAATCACTTCCTGGCCACAGGCGGCCGCCATCCGCGCCACCTTCATCGATCGGATCAAGCCGCCGAAATAATAATTGTCGGGCTGCACGACCTCGAGGCCCCCGTTGGCCAGCAGCCACCGAAAGTTCACGAAGCTCTGGTCCTGCTCGCCGTTCGCCACCGGCAGCTCGAGCGCATCGGCCACCGCCTTGATGTCCTCGAAGTGGTCATACATCACCGGCTCCTCGAAGTAGGCGAACTTGTGCTCCTGCAGGATCCGGCCGACGCGGATCGCGCCCGCCACGTCGTAGTAACCGTTGGCGTCGGCATAAAGCGTCAGGCCGGGAAACGCCTCGCGCACCAGCGGGATCAACCGCTCGGTTTTTCCCAGGGGCCCGCGGTTGCGCAGGTCGGTCGTCATGAACATCAGGTAGCCGATCTTGATTTTCAGGGCCGTCACGTCGTGCTCGGCCACGGCGCCCTGGATGAGGCGAAAACTCTCGTCGAGCGGCCGTTCCCGCCACTCGGTCGCGATGTAGACCGCCACCTGCGGGTGGTGAATTTCGCCGACGAGCTGCGGCACCGGCCGCCCGGCGATGCGTCCCAGCAGGTCGAGAATCGCGAATTCGATCGTCGCCAGCGGGATGCCGAGCGAGATGCCGTTGTAGCGGAAGTTGAAGCCGTAGATGAAAACCTTCTCCAGGATGAGATCGAGTTCCCGCGCATCCTTGCCGAGGAAAAACGGCTGCAGGTTTTGCAGGAAGATGGGAAATAACCGGCTCATCGTGCTGTGCGCGACCGAGAGACCTTCGGCGCCATCCTGCGAGCGCACGCGGCACAGGAAGTTGTTGCCGAGCCGCAGCAATTCGAGGCGCTCGATGATGATCGGGCTGGAAAACAATTCCCGCTTCAGGACGGGCCGTGCGAGCGCGGCGTCGATTTTCGCCTTCCGGGCCTCCACGTCGGCGGAACGGCGGTCGCCGGCCGCCTCGCCGGCACGGGAAACAGCCAGCGCCGGCGCGGAGAGTCCACCCAGCGCGACAGCGGAAAGAAATCTGCGACGGTCAGTGTGCATGATTTGGCGGGCTTGGGATTTGGCGCGATGCCGGACAAAGAGCGAGCGAGGAACTGATCGCAGTGGGGCGGGGCACCGAGGCGGAGGGCGAGGGCGAAGAACGGGACGGTCAATTCAGCCTCAGAAATTGAGGTGGGAAATTTTTTTGGTCGGAAGATTTTTCGGAGGACGAACCCGTCCCCGAGTCAGCGGCTGCCCGGGAGGCCGGCTTGGGGTGACGGTCCGAGCAAGCGCGCCAACTCGCTTTCCATCTGCTGGCGCACGCCCGCTGTCGCGGGTGAGCCCATCAGGTTGGTGAGCTCGAACGGGTCCTGCTGGAGATCGTAGAGCTCGTTCATCCCGGCGAGTTCACGGTAGCGGATGAATTTGTGGCGCTCGGTCCGCACGGCGTCATAGCCCATCTTCAGCGTGCGGGGAAACACGATGTCGGTCGTATACTCGATGAGGAAAGACTTGCGCCAATCCGCCGGAGTGCGCGTGAAAAGCGGCAGCAGCGAGCGTCCGTCGATCCCGGGCAGGGCCGGCGCGCCGGCGAGTTCCACGATCGTGGGCGCCAAGTCGGTCGTCAGGGCCATCCCGGTGGGCACCGCGCCGGCTTTCACCCGCGGGGGATAACGCACCAGCAGGGGCAGACGGATTGATTCCTCGTAGGCGAGACGTCGCTCTTCGCCGAGGCCGTGCTCGCCATAGAAGTAGCCGTTGTCGCCGATCACCATCACGACCGTCTGGTTCAGGGTGCCCTGTTTTTCCAACTCAGCCAGAATCTGACCGAGGCCTTCGTCCACGGCGGCGAGCATGCGCAGGCGGTCGCGGATCGTTTCATCCGGCGTGACGGTGTCCGGACCCAGCGGCTTCAAGCCCGGGATGGGGCGCTCGAGGGCGGGCTTGCCCTTGGGCGGCACCGCGTAGTTTCCCCGGCGGGGCAGGCGCGCGTCGGCGTAGAGAGTCTTGTGTCGCTCGGCGGGAATGAACCCGCCTTCGCCAATCGCCTCGGTGGTGCCATCCGCCCGCTGAACCTTGTTTGGATGAAGCGCCTTGTGGGACAACATCAGCAGGAAGGGCGCGGTGCGGCGCTGTCGAATGAAGCTCACGGCGCGTTGGGTGAAAATATCCGTCACATAACCCGGCGCGCGGGCCAGCCGGCCGTTTTCAAAAAGTTCCGGGTCCATCACTTCGCCCTGGCCCTTCATGGAAACCCAGGTGTCGAAGCCCGGCCGCGGGGTGGGATCGTTGCCCATGTGCCATTTCCCGATGAAGGCGGTGTTGTAACCGGCGGCGTGGAGCGTCCGCGCAAACGTCGGCAGCGCATGGCTGCGCGGGCTGCGATCGGTGTTGTCGAGGATGCCGTGGTGGCGCGTTTCGAGGCCGGTGAGAATGTTGGCGCGGCTCGGTGAACACAGCGGCGTGACCGCGAAGAAATTCCTGAACTGCGCGCCCTCGCGCGCGACGCGGTCGAGCTGGGGCGTGCGCGCGAACGGATGCCCGGCCGCGCCGAAGTCGTCGAAACGAAGATCGTCCACCACCACGAGCAGGATGTTGGGTCGCGCCTCGGCCGCGAAATTCGCCGACGCCACGACAAGAGCGGCGAACGCCGCGAGCAACGAACGCGCTGAGTGCTTCATGGTGGCAAGATTGGCGGCCAGCGGGCCTCACCGCAATGGCCGCTTTGGAATTTCAGCCCGGCGCTCAGTTACCAGAGACGGCCGAGGGGATTGTCGGTCGAGAGGTCGGCGCCGACTGCACCGTTGTGCGGACGATCCGGCCGCAGGCGTGCAGCGGCAACCGGACCCGAGTGCCCGGTTAGAGCCGCGCGTTGACGCCGCCGAAGAAGCCGGGCGTGAGCACGCGGCGCTGGCTCGGACGCGGGCCGCGGTCCTGGCCGGTCTCGTATTCGCGCAGCACGTTGTTCACATCGAGGTAGACGCTGAACCGGCGCGTGAATTGATACTGCGTCTTCACGTCGAGCGTATCGCGCCGGATGCGGTAAACGAGCTGCGAGTCCACGGCGTTGTACGTCTGGAGATAACGCCCACGGTGGTTCCACTGGAGGCGCACGGTGATCCACTTCGTTACGTTCGCGACGATTTTGTCTGTCCGGGAGCGGCGGTTTTCCAACCGCCGAAGAATCGTCGACCGACCGTATTTGGGCGGTTGGGAAACCGCCCCTCCTTCGGTTGCGGTTGCCGCGTTGGGCTACTATTGATCCATTTCTATCCTGGTTGAGACGATTTTTTGCCACCGAGATCACGGAGGGAAAAGAGAGGCCACAGAGCGGAGGAGCGGGCGTTCTTTTCCGGTGGTATTCTCTGTGACCTCCTGCCGGGCCTCAGTGACCTCTGTGACCAGCGGTTTG
>SXGU01571821.1_pt1 | contig 52873 bp, 43 predicted proteins | sample 3174531 | NCBI WGS metagenome assembly SXGU01 (sample SAMN11356863, study PRJNA531348) | freshwater metagenome | isolation source: freshwater sample F1-140 | place: China: Fuxian Lake, Yuxi | collected 2017-12-25 | reverse complement strand
TGAAACTGGAGTGAGCGTCTCGGACGATGAACTGGCTCGCGTCCATATCACGCCAGCGAAGTTCCACGGGGAATGGAACTATGTCATCGAACCCCGTTAACTAACATTTGCTCAAGTTATTATTTCGCCCGCCCTTACTGGAGTCCATGGGAAAGCGCGGTGAACTCATTGAGGCTTCACCGGCGCTGAATGACGCCTTCCAATGCTTCGACCGCGTGCGTCGGTTTCTGGATTCGCAAGGTCTGACTCCTCCAGCAACCACGGCTTGCGCTGTGGTCTCCTAAGCAGCACAATCGGCCTCCGCATGAAGAAGATCCTTTTTGTCGAGGATGACATGATGATCATCCGGATTTACCGGACGAAGTTTCAATCGGAGGGTTTTGAGGTGGATGTGGCGACGGACGGCCAGTCAGCGCTGGATTTCCTCAAGAAGTCCGCGCCCGACCTTGTCTTGTTGGATCTCCAGTTGCCGAAGGTCAACGGTGTCGAGGTGCTCAAGCACATCCGAGCGCGGCCTGAGACCCGGAGTGTTCCAGTGATCGTTTTCTCGAATGCGTTCATGGGAAAACTCATCGAGGATGCCTGGAAGGCGGGTGCAACCAAGTGCCTGACCAAGGCGAACTGCACTCCGAAGCAACTCATCGATATCGTTCGTGGCACTCTGGATAATCGCGGTCCTGTTGCGGATGCGCCGAAGCCATCCGAAGCCCGGTCAAATGCCGAAGGATTGCCTTCGGCCATCATCCCTGCGAACAAAGCCCTTGCTGATCTTGCCCGCGAAGCCAGCTCCTGGTCCGCTTCGGTTCTCCCCGGCGGCAGCAGTTCGGTGGATACGGGGAAATCACGACTGACCGAAGCTTCCGAATTAGCATCCGCGACCGCTGGCACCTCCACCCTGAGCGCTGATTCCCCGAGGCCTGGCGAATCCGCGGCAGACGCCCAGTCGCAAGGCCTGATCCGGAGAATCTTTCTGGACACCTGTCCTCATACCCTATCGACGCTTCGCACGCAGTTGATGAATCTGACCCGCGCCGGGGACGAAAGTTCGAAGCATCTTCAGAGTGCGGAGGTCTTCCGCACTCTGCATTCGATTACAGGCAATGCCGGGCTGGCTGGCTTCCGCAGAATCGGGCAGGTTTCAGCGTCACTGGAGGCATTGCTGCAAGAGCTTCAAGACAGCCCGAAGTATATCAACGCTTCCTCCCTCCGCACGCTTGCCGCCGGGGTGGACGCGATGGGCAGTCTTTTCCAGAACGTTTCGGAGGCTGCGGCCGAATCTCCACAGGCGCTGGCATTGGTGGTGGACGATGATATCATCTGTTGCCGCGCCGTTTGTTCAGCGCTGGACAAGGTCAGTGTCCGTTCCATTCGTGTGGACGATTCCGAGTTTGGGCTTCGACTGGCCGAGACCAATCGGTTCGACCTGATCTTTCTGGATGTAGAGATGCCGAACCTGGATGGCTATCAACTGGCCACGAAACTGCGCGCGTCTCCGATAAACCAGAACACTCCCATCATCTTTGTCACGACCTTGAGTGACTTCGAAAGCCGGGCACGTTCGCAATTGAGCGGCGGGAATGATTTGATCGCGAAACCGTTCTTGTTGATCGAACTGGCGGTCAAGGCGTTGACCTTTCTGGTGAAGCCGCCGATGAAGCCAGCAGTCAGGGCGGCGTAGTCCTTCCTGAATCATCCGCCGGATCAAGAAGTGATCGTGGAATGGCGGCTGAGAAGGTGTCTGGTTCCGAGACATTCCCGTCTATTAGTTGGGCGTTGCCACGTATCGCGCGTAGCTCAGTCGATTCTCATGGGAGACGGATGACTTCCCACGGCGAATGCTGAAGGCTCAAATTCCCGCCGCAACTGCGCTTCGCGAACCATTTGTGGGAGAATCCGCAAAACCTTGCCGCGAGATCTTTTGCCGTGCGATTCCGCAGTGGAACTCAATCTGCTAGGAGGCGCAAGGGCGGTGGAATTTGTCGGTTCCAGGACTACACCATTGCCAGGTCAGAACTGTTTATGAACGAGGTCAATCGAGTGTCGCGTTCCAACGTGGAACACCATGCCGAGGAGCGGTTTCAGCTGCTCAGCGCGGCGTTGCCCATTGGTGTGTTCTATTGTGATGCATTTGGACATTGTCTCTTCGTGAACCGTCGCTGGCAGGAGATCACAGGCTCCAGGGTGGAGGATTGTCTTGGCGAGAACTGGCAAAAGGCGATCGCACCCGAAGATCGTCAGCGGGTTCTCGATCAATGGCTCGCGGAGCGCAGTCGTGACTGTTCCCTCGAATTTGCGGTGATCAATCCAAGCGGACGCCGCCTCCATGTGCATTTTCACACCTCGCCGATGAATGATCGACGTGGAGTGTGCATTGGATACTCAGGAACTTTGGAAGACATCACGGCACGCCGCGAATCCGAGCTGGTGCTGAAGCGGGCCCGTGATGAAGCTGTCAGGTCGGAGCAGGGCAAATCCGCCTTTCTGGCGACGATGAGCCACGAGATTCGCACTCCGATGAACGGCGTCATTGGGATGAGCGAGTTGCTTCTCGACACCAACCTGACTCCTGAGCAGCGCGAATGCGCGGAAACGATTCACAGCAGTGGTGACGCTTTGATCACTCTGTTGAACGACATTCTGGATTTGTCAAAGATCGAAGCCGGCAAGCTGAGGTTTGAAGCGGTCGAGTTCAGTCTGCGGGAGCTGATTGAGAGCGTCATGGACCTGCTCGCAGGACGTGCCAGGGAAAAGAGGCTTGAACTCGGTTGCGATCTCGTTCCGGAGCCGTCCTGGAACGTCATTGGCGATCCGAATCGTCTCAGACAGGTGCTGACCAATCTGATCGGGAACGCCATCAAGTTTACGGATTCCGGCGAAGTTTTCGTGAGCGTTCTCGCTGACCAGGAAACGGACTGTGAGGTGCGGTTGCGATTTGAAGTCCGCGACACCGGCCCCGGTATTTCGGAACAATCGAGGCGGAACATTTTTCAGCCGTTTGTTCAAGGCGACGAGTCTGTGAACCGACGTTTTGGTGGCACCGGTCTTGGTCTCGCCATCTGCAAACAACTGGTCGGGATGATGAATGGTGAGATCGGAGTGGAGAGCGCGCCTGGACGCGGTTCGACATTCTGGTTTGCGGTGACTCTTCGTAAAGGAGTTGTCGCACATGAACCGCCCCGACCTGACCCCAGGCTGGCAGGAGTTCATCTGTTGTTGGTGGAGGACAATTCAAGCGTCTCCGAATCGATTGGGCGACACCTGGGTTCTTGGGGGCTGGCCTGGGACAGAACGGCAGACGGGCTGAGTGTTCTACCACTTCTGAGAGACGCCAGCAGAAATGGGAATCCGTTCCACATCCTGGTCCTCGATGCTGATATTTCGGGTTTGGATGCCACCCAGATCGCGGCCACGGTGAAGGCGGATGCATCTCTCAAATCCACCCGCGTGCTGCTGATGAGGATGTCACAACAGCAGTCTGATCCCTTGTCCCTCCGAAATCAGGGTGTGGATGAATGCCTCTCAAAACCATTGCGTAGAGCCAGGCTCCAGTCCGCGCTCCTCTCGCTGGTTGCGGGCGACTTGGTGCCATCGCTTCCACATGCGGCGCCAACTGCTGCTCAGATTCGCGAGGGCGATGTTGGATTGCGGAAGGCTCGAATCCTCGTGGCGGACGATAGCGCTGTGAATTGCAAGGTGACTCTGGCGCAGCTCCGGAAAATGGGTTACTCGGCCGAGATGGTGTCCAATGGCCGGGAGGCGCTGGCAGCGATGGAGCGTGAATCCTACGATATTATTCTGATGGACGGACGCATGCCGGAGATGGATGGCTACGAGACGACGCGCCGGATCAGGGCCGCCGAACAGAGCCATGCATTCCAACGGCAACACCCTGTTTATATCATCGCGATGACGGCGAGTGCGATGGAGGGGGATCGGCAGGAATGCATTTCTGCCGGGATGAACGACTACGTGAGCAAACCGGTGCAATGGTCGTTGCTGGAAGCGGCTCTGGCAAAATGGCCCGGGGCGGAAGTCGCCGACCAGAACGAATCATCAGCGAAGTCTGTCAGCGCGATGCCAACAACTGTGCATGTGGCTCACGATCTGCAAAGTGAAGGCCAGGCGCCGGTTGACCTGGATCGGCTCTTCGAACTGGCTTCGGGCGATCGAGGTGAGCTGTTGGAATTGATTTCATTTTTCATGGAGGAGGGCGGGACGATCCTTGCCACTCTGGCGGCGGCAGTACGATGCCAGTCCGCCCCGGAGATCCGCGAGCTGGCTCACAAACTGGCAGGATCAAGCTCCACTTTTGGAATGACGGCCTTGGTGGTGCCGCTGCGTCGCATGGAGGAGTCTGCCGTGCGTGGCGACTTGAGTTCATCCACGGAACTGTTGGAACAGGTTGAAGCGGCGATGGCAGATGTCCAAACGTTTCTCGGTAAGCGGCTAAACAATGGCGATTCCACGAAATTGCCCCTTGAGGCGGTAAACGGACGGGCCTGAGAATCATTTATGAAGCGCATTCTGTTTGTTGAAGATGATCTGATGATCATCCGGATCTATCGGGGAAAATTCCAATCGGAAAGCTTTGAAGTGGACGTGGCGATGGACGGCCCCAGCGCCATCGAAGCGGTTAAGAAGAATGTTCCAGACCTCGTGGTGCTGGATTTGGAGTTGCCCAAGCTCAATGGCGTGGAAGTGCTGAAGAATTTCCTATCGCGACCGGACATGAAAGCCACGCCGATCATTGTCTTCTCGAACGCGTTCATGGGACAATTGGTTGAGGACGCGTGGAAAGCGGGAGCAACGAAGTGTTTGACGAAAGCTCACTGCACTCCCAAGCAGCTTCTCGAGATCATCCATGGCATGCTGGCATCAAAGGGACTCCGGCTGGCTGGCGGCTCGACAGTCGAATTGAACTATTCCGAACGCATCCCCGCTCCGGAGGCTTTGAAACATCTGGCGCAGGAAGCAAGTTCATGGGCTTCCACCGTCCTCTCCACCTCATCGTCTGGAGGTGAAACAAATCGCTTGCGCGGTTTGGAAGCGGATGTCGAGGCGCCGAGCCAGCCTGCCGCGGCTCCCTCACCGGCAGATCCGTTTGTCAACGCGGCGCTCGCATTAGGTGGAGGCAATCAGACCACTCTGATCCGGCGCGTTTTCATCGATTCCTTCCCTCACACTCTCGGAGCACTTCGGGCGCAATTGATGAGCGCGACATGTTCCGGAGACGAAGCACTGCGGCATCGGGGATTGTCTGACTTGTATCGGACGATCCACTCAATCACCGGCAACGCTGGTCTGGCGGGTCTTAAACGAATCGCGCAGCTTGCAAGTGGTCTGGAGGCCATGGTTCAGGAGCTCCACGACAACCCCCGTTTCGTCAACGCTTCCTCCCTCCGAACGCTGGCGAGCGCCGTGGATGGTCTGGCCTCGGTCCTGCAGACGGCGGACGATCCCATGAACGACACCTGCCCGCCCGTCATGGCGCTGGTGGTCGATGACGATCTGGTGTGCTGCCGGGCGGTTTGCGCGGCTCTGGATCGCGCCGGCATCAAATCGGTGATGATCGAGAAACCTGAGACTGCCTTGAGCCTCGGGGAGAGAAATCGCTTCGACCTGATATTCCTGGATATCGAGATGCCGGGTCTGAATGGATTTGAACTGGCGTCCAAGCTGCGCGCGACGACATTTAACGCGGCCACTCCGATCATTTTCGTCAGCAGTTTGAGCGATTTCGAAACCCGGACGCGCTCGTTGCTCAATGGTGGCAGTGATATAATCGGAAAGCCCTATCTCATGAGTGAACTCGCCGTCAAAGCCCTCACCTGGGTTCGCGGGGGTGGTGGGAAGGCTTCCGCCTCCAAGCCGCAAATGCGCGCGGCGGCCTGATTCCCCGCAGAGTCTGCTCGGATTCGCTGAAGTCAGCGCAGGAGTCAGGATCTCTGATTACAGGTCACCCGGCTTCGTAATGCTCTGGCGTTGCACCCAGCAAGGCTTGGTGTCTGGAAAAAAGCCTTGCTGAGTGTTGTTTCGTACACCTAGATGAGAGCACGGTAATGGCGGAGCTGTTGGGCTCCCCGCCCTGATGGCCGGTTTGAACGCACCATGCCGATTGAGAGAATCATAGTCCTCGACGATGACGAGATTGTCCGCCGTGCATTGGAGCAGCAATTGAAGCGCCGGCAATATGAGGTTGTCACGGCCAGTTCGATCACGGACGGCCAGAATCTTCTCTCACGCGATGCGTATGACCTGATGTTCCTGGATGTGCGTCTGCCCGATGGCGAGGGCACCGATCTCCTGCGCGAACTTCAGAAGCGTCCCCAAAAACCGCTGGTGGTGATGGTGACTGGATTCGGTTCCGTGGAGTCAGCCGTGGAGTGCATCCGAGCGGGTGCTTTTGATTACCTCATCAAGCCGTTCACCGCCGACCAGCTCGACGTCACGCTCAAAAAGGCCGAGGAATACAGCCAGTTGGTAAAACTCAACGAGTATCTTCAACAGGAAGAGGACGAGGATGGCTACGAACTGCTGGGTCAAAGCAAGCCGATGGAGGATCTCCGCCTGTTGATCCGCAAGATCGCCCGCACACAGGCCACGGTTCTGATCAGTGGCGAGAGCGGTACAGGCAAGGAGCTGGTCGCTCGGGCTCTTTACCGGCAGAGCCCCCGCGCCAATGCGCCGTTCATCAAGCTCAACTGCGCCGCCATTCCGGAGAACTTGATTGAGAGCGAATTTTTCGGCCACGAAAAGGGAGCGTTCACCGGGGCGCTCAACAAGCGTGAGGGACGTTTTGAACTCGCGCATACAGGCACCATTCTGCTCGACGAGATCAGCGAGATTTCCCCACAAGTCCAGGCCAAGCTGCTGCGTGTGCTTCAGGAGCGTGAATTCGAGCGGGTGGGCGGCAACCGGACGATCAAGGTGGACGTGCGCGTGCTGGCGACCACCAACCGGAATCTTGCCGAGAGCGTGGAACGGCGGGAGTTCCGGCAGGATCTCTTCTTTCGCCTGAATGTCGTCCCGGTCCAAATCCCGCCGCTGAGGGATCGGCGGGGAGATGTGCCGTTCCTCGCCACGCAGTTTGCCCAGCGTTTCGCACGCAAACACGGTGTTCGGGTTCGTGGCCTTTCGATGGAATGCCTTGAGGCCCTCGATCGGCACAGCTGGCCTGGCAATGTTCGCGAGCTTCAAAACGTGATTGAACGTGCGGTAATTCTTTGCGGGGAGGCAGGCACTCTCGAACCGGAACATCTGGGCCTGCCCGTCAGTCCTGCCGATCCGGTAACGATTTCGTCGCCATCCGTCCCGCCGGAGGTTCCAGTGGAGTCCCAGGATGGCGACATCGGGTTCGTGACCATGGAGGAACTGGAAAAGCGACACATCATGGCTGCGCTCGAACGGATGAAAGGCAATCGAACTCATGCCGCGAGGATTCTTGGCATCAGCATCCGGACATTGCGCAACAAACTTCACGAGTACATCGGAGAAGAGAAAGAAGCGGAGAGCGACGAGGAGGAATCGGGCAACGTTCCGGCATGACGCACCTGCTTCGTACGCCCGGTCATCCCCAACTGCCCAGGCGCATTCAGGCTCCACCCACGATGTCACCCTGAGCGGAGCGCGGTGTTCGCGGTGTTTTGAAGTTTGTCGGTGGAGCGCGACTGTGCTGAAAGCCAGTCGCAGCAGTATCGGTGGCTCGCCCTCACGCCAAACCTGCTGCGGCTGGTGCTGCGAACACAACCGCGCTCCTGGCCGACAGCCAAGTTCACCGTCAACCTGTGAATGCACCAGTCGGCCCTCGATCGTGAAATCCTGTCTTCCATTCCATCCACCGGCATGTTAAATCCGGCTCATGCAACGATTCATTCCGACGGGAACCATTGTCTTTTTCGTCTTCTGCCTCTCCCTTTTCAACGCTTCTGGAGCTGACGGCACGGGCCATCAGGCCGGGATCGGGAAGAGCTTCAAAGGACCCATCGGGCTCCAGCTTTACAGCCTCCGATCCCAATTCAGCAACAGCGTTCCCGGCACACTCGACACGGTGCAGCAATTCGGATTCAAGAACGTTGAACTGGCCGGCACCTACGGGATGCCGATTGGCAAGTTCAAGAGCGAGCTCGCTTCACGGAAACTAAAGGCTGTCAGTGCCCACTTTTCGTATGACCGGTTCAAGAAGGAACCTGAAGCCGTTGCCCGCGATGCGAAGGAACTGGGCGTGCAGTACGCCGGCTGTGCATGGATTCCACATGATGGGGCATTTGACGAGAAGGAATGTCGGGATGCCATCGCCGTGTTTAACAGCGCGGGTGAAATTCTCGCGAAGCAGGGGATTCGATTCTTCTACCACACTCACGGCTACGAGTTTCAACCACACGGCAACGGAACGCTCTTCGATCTGCTCATGGCCGAGACCAAACCGGATTATGTTCGCTACGAAATCGATGTGTTCTGGATCGTCCATCCCGGACAGGATCCGGTCAAAGTGATGGAAAAATATGGAAAGCGGTTCGAACTCATGCACGTGAAAGACATGAGGAAGGGACTCAAGGGCGACCTGACGGGCAAGTCCGACGTGGACAACGACGTCACCCTGGGAATCGGACAGATGAACTGGCCGGCAATCTTGAAGGCCGGCAAAACCATCGGGATAAAATGGTACTTCATCGAGGACGAATCGCATTTCTCGGAGAGGCAGATTCCACAAAGTCTGAAGTTCCTGGAAGCCGTGCAGTTTTAAGCTGTTCGATCAGGCGGGCATTCGTCGGTGGCGCACGGCGATCAACACCCTCGGAGGTGATAGTGAATTTGAGTTGCCGCGAAAGCGTGAACCCACGGTTGACTTTCGGGGAGGTTGGCTCTTAATTCGGCCACACACCCAAACCCATTCCGAGAGGAATTCTTCCATCGAACCTCAAACCACCATGCAGATGAAAGCCCATACCAACCCGGTTCTTTCATTACGCCAGCGGAGCCCGCGGGCGTTTACGCTCATCGAACTTCTGGTCGTCATCGCCATCATCGCCATCCTTGCCGGCATGCTCCTGCCGGCGCTTTCCAAGGCGAAGGAAAAGGCGGTTCGGGCCACATGCCAGAACAATGTCAAGCAGATCGCCTTGGGGATGCACATGTACGTGCTGGATTTTAACGACTACCTGCCTGAGCCCAACTGGAACTCGCCCTGGGTCAGGAAAGGCTGGCTTTACGATGCCGCATTGCAGTCGCCTCCCGATATTTCAAAGCCAGCTTACGGGACGAACCAGGTACGCGCCTACGAAACTGGATTGCTTTACACTTATATCAACAGCATCGGGATTTATCGGTGCCCTCTCGATCGGACCAACAAGGCGGGCTGGCGCGGGCGCGCGCAGAAGATGTCGAGCTACTTGATGAATGGCGCTGTCTGCGGGTTTGGCGGTGTCTCTCCCAGCTCTTACAAAGCGTCATCGTTCCCGCCGGACTCCATCATTTTCTGGCAGGCGTTGGAAACGAATCCCGGTGACTTCAATGATGGATCCAGCAGCCCCGCCGAAGGCATCACCAAACTGCATTCGATTGGCACCACCGTTGGAGTTGTGGACGGACACGTCGAGTACTTGAAGACGCTGAAGTTTTATTCCGAAGGAAATATCCGTGGGAAGAACCGCCTCTGGTGCAACCCCGCCACAAAAGACGGGAGGTAGCACTGTCACGGACCTAGCGACCACGGAAACATGAAAGAAATCTTCATCCATATCTCTTCGCTGATGGCCATCGTGGTGGCCTTGAGCGCGTGCCGCAAACAGGATCCCGTAGTCGAACTGGAAAAAGCCGCCGTCGCGATGGAGAAGATGGAAACGGCTCCTGCCGCACCTGACGCCGGGCCTCGCCCTGATCCTGCCAGCCCGCCTCCGGCCAAACAGGTGCAGCAGGCGATCGCAGATTACAAGGCCGGGAACATGGAAGATGCCGTGACGCGTTTGCAGTTGCTGCGCTCGATGCCGGTCATGTCGCCCCAACAGAGAATGGCCTTGCAGGACAGCGTGGCCGCCGTGATGACGGAGATTTACGTTCTGGCCGAAAAGGGAGATCCGCGAGCCATCGCCGCCGTTGCTCAATACCAGAGGATGCAAAACACCCGGTGACAAGTCTGGATCGCGATCACGGTTAATGCCCGTGCTGATGATCCTGAATGTATTCCTGTTTCAACCCAAGCTTCTCTGGCGCGTGGAGGACAAGCATCTTCATGCGGATGTCAGAAGGCACCTGACGTGCAGTCAGCTTCGAGATCACGATCATCAGGCCAATTGCCAGCGGCACACACCAGATGGCGGGCTGTTCGCACAGGATGCGCAAAAGCGGATGGCCGGCCCAGAAATCATTCAATGGTTTGAACACCCCAAACACCTTGCCCATCGGACCCGGATCCAGGGACAGCGTGCTCAGGTTGGTGAGCGTCACTGCCAGCAATGACATTATGCCGCCGGACAACATGCCGGTGGCCGCGCCCTTCATCGTCAGCTTGCGCCACCAGACGGCCATGAATAGAAGCGGGAAATAACTCGCCGCCGCGATGGCGAATGCCTGGCCAACCATGAAGTTGATCTCCAGAGCCTCGACGAAGGAACCGAGCCCAATCGCCACGCCGCCCAACAGCACCGCTCCAAACTTGAACATGCGCGTGCGTTCATCCGCCGTCGCAGTCGGCTTGAGCATCCGGCCGTACACGTCATGCGCGAGAGCGCCGGTCATCGAAACGAGCAGGCCGGAGAACGTGGACATGAACGCGGCAAACGCGCCAGCGCACGTGATGCCGCTGAGGATTGATCCGAGCACGCCGTATTTCTCGCGGAGAATGGTCGGCAGCTTCAACACGACTTGATCGGTGCCCTTGATGCCGGAGAGCCCGGTGTAAAGTTCGGGCATGAGGTTGCGTCCGAGGACGCCGAATACGGGCGGGAAGACGTAGAAGATGCCGATGAGAATCATCACCCACATGGTGGTGCGCTTGGCTGCGACGCCGTCTGGGTTTGTGTAAAAACGGACGAGGATGTGCGGTAATCCCGCCGTGCCACAGACGAGCGCGATGATGAGGGAGTAGGTGTAGAGCAGCGAGTAGGGTTTCGATTCTTCCGGTGAAAGTTTCGCGGCCTTGGCGGCTTTGGTCGTGAGCGGGCCGAAAGGGGAAAGCCAGGTGGAGTCGGCGGGGGCTTTTGCAGGAAGGGGAGAACGTTCAACGCTCAACTTTGAACTTCCAAGGTCCAAAGCAGCATTCGGCGCGTTCGTTGGACGTCGGATGTTGGACGCTGGATGTTGGACGTTTCCGCCATTCGCCCCGATCTGTTTCCCATAATCCCCATACACCGCCATGAGCACGAAGATGGGCACGGAGATGGCGAACATCTTGGCCCAGTATTGAAAAGCCTGCACCAGCGTGATGCCTTTCATGCCGCCCAGCGCGACATTGAGCGTGATGACCGCGCCCACCAGCACCACTCCCGCCCAATACGGCAGCCCCGGAAAAATGTAAGCCAGCGTCGTCCCGGCACCCTTCATCTGCGGCATCGTGTAGAAGAAGCCGATGAACAGAACGAAGCACACGGCGATCTTGCGGAACAGCGGCGAGTCGAACCGGCCCTCGGCAAAGTCAGGAATGGTGTAGGCTCCGAACCTTCGCAATGGCCCCGCGATGAACAGCAGCAGAAACAAATACCCGCAGGCGTAACAGACTGGATACCACAACGCATCGTAGCCGCTCGACATCACCATGCCCGCCACGCCCATGAAAGACGCGGCGCTAAGGTATTCGCCGGAGATGGCCGACGCGTTCCAGCCCACGCTCACGCTTCGCCCTGCGACGAAGAAGTCGCTGGCCGTCTTGGATTTTCTGGCGGACCAGAAGCCCATGAAGATCGTGACGAAGACGGTGATCGCGCTGAAGGAGAGGATGTAGGGGTCGATGATGGCGAACATGGTGAGTGGGTGAGTGAGTCAGTGAGTGAGTGGGGGAGGGGTGCGGGATTTGCGGAGCACCCATGCTTCCGGTTTGTTGCCCATCGTGACGAGCTTGCCGAGAATGCGATCACAGAGCCGGTGAATTTCGCGGGCTTTCTGGACAGGCACGTATTCGCATTGGACTGCGTGCTCTAGCCATGTCTGGGTTTCTGCGGCTTCGCCCTCCGCTTCGTTCAGCTTGTTGACGAATACCGCCTCGTATTTCCGCCGCCGCCACGCCTCTGCCAGTTGTGCGGACACCGAACGTGAGGAGCGTCGAATCTGGTCTGTGAGCGAATAGGTTTCTTCCTTGGGAAACGTCTTGGAAAGCTGGAACACCTCCCGCGACATCTCCATCGCCAGTTTATATACGTCCAGTTCCCAATGATGCTTGATAAGTTTCATGCGCGTCCTTTCTCGTTCACTCACTTACCCACCGACCCACTCACGGTCTTTTGACCTCTTCAGCCTCGGCTTCCTCCAGCGAGATCGACCGCTTGATGAACGTGTAGGAAATGATCCAGACGGCCGGGAAGAACATCACCCCGAGCAGGAACCACGTCAGCGTGAAACCGAAGATGCGCGTGGCCATCAATTCGGGCAGAAAGTAATTCGCCAGTGGCAGACCCAGCAAAGCCACCAGGAAAGCACAGGCGCAGGTGATCGACAATTTGAGCTGCCGACGCATCAGGGTGTGAAGGAACTCTTCGCTGTGAATATCCAACGGCTTGGGCGACGGAGTTTGCATGGCAGTGGTGTAGCAAACGCAACGGGACGGACGCAAGAAGGCAACTGACTTCGGCTTCAATCAAATCAGCGCCGGTGGGAATTCCCTCTTGTTCGCAGCAGATGCGAATGGCTATCCTTTGACCGGCTCACATGCATTTTCACGACTTTTGGATATGAACTCCGAATCTCCCTTCGACCGCTTGAAGTGGCAGTCTGACCGGCTGATCACCCCCAACGTGACCTTTCGACTCAAGCATGCCTGGAGCGAGAGTTGGGATCTGGCAGACAATTGCCTTCCGCTTTCGAAGTCGGAGTTCTCAGTTGGCCAATATGCAAACTTCTTCAAACAGCGTCCCGGTTTTCTTTGCGGGAACGTGCTTTTGATCGGCTCGGGGGAGAATGGGGCGACGGCGTTCTGGAACGAGGTGCTGCAACCGCAAAAGATTGTGGTCATTGATCCCGCGGAAATGCCCGGAACCGGTTTTTTCGCCCGCTACCTCTTCAGTAATGGCTTGCAGGCTCGCTTGAAGACTTACTGGTGTACCGACCCGCTCGATACCGCCGGGCTTGCCACGATCCTGGACGAAGAATTCCTGGAGCCCTTGGATTTGATCATCGCTGGGGGTGGCGCTCCGTTCTATGAACCGGCAAGGGATCTTTTCGAGTTTTTGTTTCCGCGGCTGCGTGAAGGTGGGTTTTATTTTCTGGAGAATTGGGGCTGGAAACATTGGCCGGCATTCCAAAACAATGATCATCCGTGGGCAGGCCGGACACCGCTTTCAAAGCTCGTCGAGGAACTTACCCTGGCTGCGGTCAGGGTAACCATGTCGGAGTCACAACCTGTCTCCAGCTTGCATCTGGCCCAAGGCTTCGCCGCCGTCGAACGGGGACGGATACCAGAGGGCAGCATCCGCTATTTTGACCTCCAGCATTTTGCCTCCCCGCTTCCTGTGAAGCCCCCGGCGCCTCGCATGCCGAACTTTCTGATCATTGGTGCGATGAGGGCTGGGACAACTTCTCTCTACGCCTACCTTGAGCAACATCTTCAGGTGTACGTGCCGGCGATGAAGGAACCGATGTTCTTTGCGGTGGAAGGTTGGAAATCTGATTCTGTCGATCCCATCACGGGAAAGAAAAGCGATGCCACCCATGAGTTCCTTTGGAAAGGAGTGGTCGGCACCCTGGAGGCATATCAGGCGCTTTTTCAGAACGCAGGGAATGCGATCGCAGTAGGAGAGGCTTCACCGCTATATCTCGCCTGGAGCGACAAAGCCGCGCCCAACATTCATCGTCATCTGCCTGATGTGAAGATCATCGCCATCCTCAGGCAGCCTGTGGAGAGAGCTTACTCTCATTACCTGCTGTTCCGGTCCAATGATGTCGAAAAGCGCACGGATTTTCTCGATGCCTTCACCAACGACACGGAGCATGAATACAAAAAGCAGGGTTTCTATTACGAGCTGCTTCTGCCGTATCTCAAATGGTTCTCCAGGGATCAGATCCTGATCTGCCTTTACGATGATCTCCGGGACAATCCGGTCCGGTTGATGCAGGACATTTACGGATTCCTCGGCATCCGTCATACGTTTGTGCAGGATGTTTCTTTCCATTCGATGAAGGTGGACAAGGCGGGCGTTTCCCACACTTCGCCACTCACTCCCAAATTACGGACAAGATTGACCCAGATTTACCACGATGACATCCAGGATTTGTCGCGGTTGTTGGATCGGGATTTGAAACATTGGTTGGAGTAATTTGGCTTTTGAATCTGACGGACAATACTAAGCTGCGCGCGTTCTCGTTGTTCCATCGATGGAGCATAGGGTGAATTTAACCAAATGCCAGACGCCAAAGCTTCCATTCTCGAACGTTTCAACGAGCCGCTTCAAACTCGATCCATGCCGCTGCCGGAGGAGGTTTATCCGGGTGCGGCGCTGGTGAAGACAGAGATGGCGGGTATTTGCGGAACTGATGTTCATCTCTGGAAAGGCCAGCTTCCCATCGCGCTGCCGATCATTCTCGGCCACGAAACCGTCGGACGCATCGTGAAGCTCGGGGATGGTCTGGAGCGGGATTGGACCGGGCAGAAGCTTGGCGTCGGCGATCGTGTCACGTGGAATTCCACGACGAGCTGCGGTTTGTGTTATTACTGCGCCGAGAAGAGACAGCCCACGCGCTGTCCCCAGCGACGCGCCTACGGCATCGGCTATCGGTGCGACGAAGCCCCTCATTTTCTCGGCGGCTATGCGGAATACCATTACCTCCGTCCGCGCACGAGCATCTTCAAGATCCCCGAGGAAGTGCCAACGGAATCCGTCATTGGCGCGGGCTGCGCGCTGATCACAGCCATTCATGGAATCGAGCGCACGGGCATCGAGTGGCGGGATGTTGTCGTTGTGCAGGGAGCCGGCCCCGTGGGGATTTCCGCGCTGGCCGTCGCGAAGACGGCGGGCGCTTCGAAGGTTATTGTCATAGGCGGCCCCAAGTCCCGACTTGAAATGGCCCGTCGCTTTGGCGCGGATCATTTGATCGACATCGAGGAGGTTTCGCTGCCCAAGGATAGGATTGAAGCCGTGCGCGAGTTGACCGGTGGTTACGGTGCCGACGTGGTGCTGGAGTGCGTCGGGCATCCGACTGCGGTGGTGGAAGGCATGGAAATGTGCCGCGACGGGGGAAGGTATCTTGTCCTCGGCCACTATTGCGATGCGGGCACGGTGGCGTTCAATCCCCAGGTGATCACGCGAAAGCAGCTCCAGGTTTTTGGTTCCTGGTCGAGTGAGCCCCGTCACTTGAAGGCGGCTCTGCAATTCCTCCGGGCGCATCGGCACGATTTCCCGTTTGATTCGATGGTGACGCACCGTTACCCGATCGAGATGGCCAACGAAGCGCTCGACATGACCGCACGGTGGGAGTCGGCCAAGAGTGTGATAGTTCCCAAATGACTGCCAATGATCCATGCCTGGACATGATGAGTACGACACGAAAACGACACGGAATCCACGCGACCGTGAGACAGTCCGCGGGATTCACCTTGATTGAACTCCTGGTCGTGATCGCCATCATCGCGGTGCTTGCGAGCCTGCTGCTGCCGACGCTTGGCAAAGCCAGAAACATGGCCACGCGAGCATCCTGCCTTTCCAATCTGCACCAGATCGCCCTGGGTACGACAATGTACCTCAGCGACAATCGAAACCTGATGCCCTGGGTGCCTGACGACGACCTGCAACTTACTCCGCCGGTGAACTCCAGCGGGAAGCGTTACAACAGCATGGGCGCGTTCATGCCGCTGCTTGATCCGTATGTCTCCGCTTCGAAAATTTGGGAATCACCTCCCGCGCGACTGGAGAAGACCAACAACTGGCGGCTGCACTTCGCGAGCCCCTGGCGTGAGAACGGCCAGGATTTTCCGCAGAAAGGCTGGGCCAATTACATCAGTGACAAGCTGGCGGAGAAGGACACCGAACAAGCGCGTTACCTTCGCGGGCGCGCTCCCGAGAGTTGTGCCCTCAAAAGAGGCACCAGTGTGGCTGTCGAGGAATGGCTCATGACCCCCTTCTTCGAGCGGGGTTGGTGGAAGGACTTCAGCGCACAATGGGCCGTGGGGGAAAGCGTGCCACCAGCCACAGGCTGGTCCGCGCACATGGGCGGGAGGAACCAGCTTTACCTGGACTTCCATGCTGAATGGGTGCGGAGAGACATTGCCCGTTAGCCCAAAGCATTTCGATGGCGCCTGCGATTCTCTGTTGCCGTGAGCTGTATTGCCGTCCAGTTTCCTGTCTGTGAGCTTTGTTTCTGTTTTCAACGAACTGCCATTTCGAGCGCTGGAGCGGAAGTCGCGCGAGACTTCGATCGGGGAAGTCAAAGAATGTCTTTCCCGGGAAGGCCGCGAGCTGGAGGATTTCTCCCGGCTGATTTCGCCGGCAGCCAATGAGATGCTAGAGCTTCTCTGCGCCCGGTCTCAGCAGATCACCCGGCAACGCTTCGGGAAAGTCATCCGGTTCTTCGCCCCTCTTTATCTGTCGAACGAGTGCATCAATAACTGCAAGTATTGTGGTTTTTCCCGCGACAATCCGATCTTGCGCGTGACGCTGTCGCTCGAAGAAGTGCGTCGGGAAGCGGCGGCGCTCAAGGAGCAGGGCTTTCGCAATCTGCTGCTCGTGGCGGGCGAACATTCAAAATTTGTCTCCAACAGCTACCTCGCAGATTGCGTTCGAATGCTGCACGCGGAGTTCCCGAGCGTGTCGCTGGAAGTCGGGCCGATGGATCTGGAGGAGTATCGGCCTATCTGCGCGGCCGGGGCGGAAGGGCTCGTTGTGTATCAGGAAACCTACGATCGAACGGTCTATGCGGAAGTTCACACGGCCGGCCCGAAGCGCGATTTTGACTGGCGGCTTGAAACCCCGGAACGGGCTTACGCCGCCGGATTCCGCCGTCTGGGAATCGGAGCGCTGCACGGTTTGAGCGATTGGCGGCTTGAAGCTCTGGCTGTCGCCGCCCACGCGCAGTATCTGCTCAAGCACTGCTGGAAAGCGCAGGTCACCATCTCGGTGCCGCGCTTGCGGCCTCATGCGGGTGAATTTCAACCATTGACCCACATGACGGACCGCGAGCTTGTCCAGCTCGTGGCCGCGTTGCGGATCAGTTTTCCAGACGTCGGACTGGTGCTCTCGACTCGTGAGCAGGCACGGTTACGAGACGGGTTGATTCCGCTTGGGATCACGATGATCAGTGCGGGCAGTCACACTGAGCCAGGAGGCTACACCGGAGCGGGGAAGGAGAAAATTCATCGGACTGAGCGCGGCCGCATTGTTGAACTCGCGGCTGGTGCCAGCGAATGGGCCGGCATCTCCGGCATGGCAACGAATGCCACTGGGCAGTTTGAGATTTCCGACAACCGTCCGGCGGACGAGGTCGCCCGGCGGGTCCGAAGCATGGGGTACGAGCCTGTGTGGAAGGATTGGGATGCCGCGCTCTCCGAGTGAAACTTCAGAGCCAGCCATTGCGTCTTCCTGTGGAATAATGCCGGCAGCACACGTCATCGCAAACGGCCAGCGGCTTGAAATGCAATCACCTTGCACCATCGAGCAGTTTCTTGTTTCCCGGCAACTTCTCCCGCGCAGCGTCGTGGTCGAGCACAACGGCGAAGCCGTCGCTCCCTCGGAATTTAGAGCGCGTGAGTTGCGGGATGGCGACAGACTTGAAGTTGTCAAGATCGTGGCAGGAGGTTGAAGTATGCGCGTAGCTTTTGGATTTATAGAGGAGTCCGCAGGATGAAATACAGGAGTGCTGCACAATACGCTGGGTGCGGACAACTTTACTCCCTCTCCCCATCGGCTGGGGAGAGGGCCGGGGTGAGGGGAAATACCCGCCACCATTGGGCGAAACGACACTCACTCACCCACACCTCACCCTGCCCTCTTCCCTCCCTCCGAGGGAGCGGAGAGGGTATTTTCTCCATTGTCTGTCCCCTCCTATCCCGCAGCCTCATCAGCAACTCACTGCTCAGACTGTTTTTGTGGGCGTTGTCTCTGACGGTCGGCGCCTTCAGTCAGATTTCTCCGGATGCAAAACAAAAGAAGGATGCATCTGCCACCAAGACCGCGGTCGTGGCGGAGGAAGCCATGTTCAAGGGCTGCTGCGACGCTTCGGCGGCGGCTCCGATCAGCACGAATCTGGTCGTAGTGGCCAGTGATGAGGAAAATGTCCTGCGAGTTTATGACCGGGTGCTGGGCGGGATGCCTGTGCGATCCTTTGACCTGTCATCCCATCTCGGACTGGGGCGTGGCTCCTCGGAGACGGACATCGAAGGAGCGGCGCTTCTCGGAGACACCGTTTATTGGATCACATCCCACAGCCGCAACAGCGATGGACTGTTCAGGCCCAATCGTCATCGTTTCTTCGCAACGCGTTTCAAGGTGACTGGCGACCGTGTCGAAATGGAATTCGTCGGGCGGCCTTATCACCGGCTGTTGGAAGACCTCGGCAATTCGCCCCGTCTGGCGCAGCTTGATCTGGCCCGGGCATCCCGGCTCCCTCCGAAGAACGAAGGGGCGGTCAATATCGAAGGGCTTTGCGCAACACCGGATGGGAGGTTGTTCATTGGATTCCGCAATCCCATGCCCGGTGGTCGCGCGCTGATCATTCCGCTGGAGAACCCGGCGGAAGTCGTCAAAGGAAGTGCCGCGAGTCCAGGACAGCCGATTCTGCTCGAACTGGACGGGATGGGAATTCGGGACATCGCCGCTGGCAACGGCAGCTACATCATCATCGGAGGTTCATTCCATGGCGGAGGAAAAGCCCGGCTCTTCAGGTGGAAAGGGGGACGGTCCGAGCCAAAGCAGTTTCAACAGGTTCATCTCAAGAATTTGAATCCCGAGTCCATCGCACTTTCTCCAGACGGGTCGATCGATGCCTTTCAACTGTTCACCGACGACAGCGGAAAGAATCCGGGGGGCAAACGATGCATTGATCTCTTTCACGACACGGCGAGATTCTTTCGCGGCGTGTGGGTGGGGCAGGGGAGTCAGGAGAGGTAATCAGGGGACGATGGACGGGCGAAAGAGCGGGGATCGAATTTTCAATCCGCCTTTTTAAGGCTGGCGATCAGCTTTGACGTGACCTAAAACGGACCCGCTCAACCACTGCACCATGCCATGAAAAATACCTTGTCTCGTCGTTCGTTCGTGAAGCGGTCCGCTCTGGCTGCCGGCGTAATCTCCGCCGCGCCTTTCAATATCCTGAACGCCGCCAACGCCGGCGAAAAAGTCCGGTTTGTCCAGATCGGCTGTGGCGGTCGCGGTGCCTCGTCGCATTTGCCCGCCGCGATCGAGGAGCAGCTCGTCGCCATTGTCGATGTAGAGGAAAACCGATTCGCTTCCGTGAAGAAGTGGTACCAAGGCAAGGGCCGCGATGCCGATGCTGTCCAGACTTTCACCGATTACCGGAAGATGTTCGACAAGGTCGGCAAAGGGATCGATGCCGTGTTCATCGCCACCCCAAATCATCACCACGCATTGCCCGCCATGATTGCGATGCAACTGGGCAAGAGCGTCTATTGCGAGAAGCCCGTCTGCCATGACATCGGCGAGGCCCGTGCCATGCGGGCGCTGGCGGCGAAGACCAAAGTCGCCACGCAGATGGGCAATCAGGGCCATTGCGAAGACGGGTACCGCAAACTCTGTGAATATATCTGGGCTGGCGTCATCGGCAAAGTCACTGAGACGCATAGCTGGACCAACCGTGCCAATGGTGGTGAGGGTCCGCGCCCGCCAAAACTGCCTGTGCCCGCCGGTCTGCATTGGGACGAATGGATCGGCCCGGCGCCTTACCGCGATTTCCACAGCGACCTGCATCCGCACTCGTGGCATGGCTGGTATGATTTCGGAAACGGCTCCATCGGCAACATGGGCTGCCATGTTCTCGACGGCGTCTTCTGGGCGCTCAAGTGCGAACACCCGACCAGCATCGAGGCCGAGCAACTGCGCGGTGGCAGCGACGAACGCTACCCGACGGGGAGCCGGGTGCGCTGGGATATTCCCGCGCGCGGGGAGATGCCGGCCCTAAAGGTCTATTGGTATGAAGGTCTGAATGCGACGACCGCCGGGGTGCCCAAGGGCGCACTGCGTGCCGCCCAAGGCGACGATCGAAATCTTCCCGCGCTGCTCCTTGAATTGCGGAAGAAATATCCCGAGGAAGGCCTCGACGCCGGCGACAGCGGCACGCTCTACGTCGGCGAGAAGGGCGTCATTTTCACCGGCACTTACGGCGACAAGATGCACATCGTTCCTTACGAGAAGATGAGCGAGACTCCGGCTCCGCCCAAAATCCTGCCGCGCCCCAAGAACATTTTCGTCGATTTCCTCGACGCCGTGCGTGCGGGCAAGACTGAAACCGCTGTGCCCTTCGACTACGGCACGCGCCTCACCGAATTCTCCATCCTTGGCAACCTCGCCATGAAAGCAGGCGTGGGTAACAAGGTGATGTGGGATGGCCCGAAGATGAAAGTAACCAACCTGCCCAAACTTAACGCCTGGGTGCATCGACGAGCGCGCAGAGGTTGGAGGGCTTGATTCCTCCGGGATGGGATTGGCTGGAATTGACGACAAGTTGTCCCGTTCCATCAAAGCTCCACACCTACAGGCAATAGCAAGGAGGTGTTCCTGGGAGCGACGGCATCCCTGTCGGCGAGTTGTTTTGAAATTGAGCACCACAAACGAAGAAGCAAGATTTCGGCAGGGATGCAGGGGCTTCCAGTGGCAGTTACCAACACGGACCTTCGGAGCAAGCCCTTTGGATCAATCCACCAACCGCGACGGGTACGGCCTTGGTCTCATCTTAGCGAAGCCACATGGTGTGAAGGGATGACATTAAGAACGTGTGTGAGCTGGCCGATTGCAATACCGGCTTTACAATCAGCCAGAGGTCCCCAAGCTCTGTCCGATGATAGAGCGGCGTCTGCTTTCCGTTGCCCGCAAGAGTTTGCGGGGTTTTCCGATCGTAGCCCTCACCGGGCCGAGGCAATCCGGGAAAACTACCCTGGCTCGTCAACTCGGCGGTGCGCGCCCGTACGCGAGCCTGGAAGATCCGGACACTCGGGAGTATGCGGCAAGCGATCCGCGTGGCTTCCTCGGCCAATTCCCGAATGGTGCGGTGCTGGACGAGGTGCAGCGGTGTCCGGCGCTGTTCTCCTACCTGCAAGGCGTGGTGGATGCAGACGGGCGGATGGGGCGATTCATCCTCACGGGGTCGCAGCAGTTCGGACTAGTGGAGGCCATCACTCAATCGCTGGCTGGGAGAGTGGCTCTGCTGCATCTGCTACCCTTTTCCCTGCCCGAACTCCAAGGAGCTGGCCGCACGCCCAGGACGCTGGATGCGCTGTTGAGCGGCGGGCTCTTCCCCCCGGTGCATGATCGTCCGGTGGAGCCGGCGGCGTGGCTGAAGAGCTACGTGGCGACGTATCTCGAGCGGGACGTGCGACAGTCGCTGAAGGTGCAGGATCTGGCGGCCTTCCAGCGGTTCATCCAGCTCTGCGCGGGGCGGGTGGGCCAACTGGTAAACCTTACCAGCCTCGGGGCGGACGCGGGCATCTCACGCCCGACGGCGGAGGCGTGGTTGTCGGTGCTACAGTCGAGTTTCCTGGTGTTCTTCGTCCGGCCGCACTTTGGGAATCTTTCGAAGCGGCTGATCAAGACGCCCAAGCTCTATTTTTGCGATCCCGGCCTGGCGTCCTGGCTGGTGGGCATCCGCGAACCTGGCCATCTCGCAGTGCATCCGCTACGAGGCGGGCTGTTTGAGAACTGGGTGATCTCGGAGCTGGCCAAGGAGCAGGCGAACCGCGGAGAGAATCCGGCGGTGCATTTCTGGCGCGACAAGGAGGGGCACGAGGTGGATGCCGTCGTGCAGAGTGGTGGCGCGCTTCATGGCATCGAGATCAAAGCGGGACGGACGGTGGCCGGGGATTTCTTTGATGGGCTGGATTTCTGGCGACGCCAGAAATCCCGTTCGGTCATCCGCCCGTGGCTCGTCTATGGCGGCGAGGCGGGGCAAACCCGCGAGCGCGGGACGGTGATACCTTGGCGAGAAATCGGGACGATGCTGGATGCCATCTGACAACTCCCCGCTGGTGAGCGGAGTTTAATCCACAGGAGCGTTCACGTTGTGAGCCGCGTCAGTTGAATCCTGAGCGCCCCTCTGCTCCGATGCCTCCTGTGGACTCAAGTCCGCGCTCATTGGGTGTGGCGGTGCAGCGCTGCGCTCTTTGCGTTCTTTGTGGTTAATCCAATACTGTGAAGTTTCGCAACCTCACTTCCGATGAGCATCGATGATTGTTCCCTCGGGCCAGTTGGCGCCTTGATTGATCCACGATGCGAGGCGGGCGGCTTCTTCCTTCGACAGCGCGGGGAATTTATCGCGCTTTGAGAGCGGCGGCATCTCGAGGTCTTCGACCTGATCCTGCACGAGGCGGAGCAACGGGCTGGCGTCGGGTTTGCCGGGGACCACCACCGGTTCGCCGCGGTTGCCACCTTTCAGCAATGCGGCGCGGCCATCGAGGAGGAAGCCACCCTTGGCCCGCTCGCCGCTGTGACAGGCCACACAGGAACGCTCGAGCAAGGGCTGGATGTCACGGGCGAACTCGATGGTCACGGGAGCGCCGACGTCCCGCAGGCTCGCAGTTTGTGGGGAATTTGTCGGCAGGATGCCGGCGCTCCCAGGGGCGTTGGCTCGCGCCAGTTGCGTGGCGGGCACTTTCGTTGAATCCACTGCTGATGTGAGCGCCATCACTGCCCAGCTCGACGCCGCAGCGGAAAGCCAGCCGTCGGCGCCGTGCGGAAAGCCGCTGTCCATCGGCGGCTGGAATGGGAAGGCGCGGCGGTGCGCGTACCAGGTGCCGTCCGCAAGCTGCGTGCGGAGGAGGAACTGCACACCTTTCTGGACGGCGGGATGACTCGCCGGAAGTTGGGCGGCGTGCTGCAATGCGTAGAGCGACTGGCCGGTGGCGAAGCCGTCGGTTTCCAGCTTGGGCAACTGTGCCCAGCCGCCGTCGGCGCGTTGCTCGCGGATCAACGCCTCGGCCAGCGACTTGAGCTTGCCCGCACGTTCACCGGCCCAGGCGAGGCCGAGCAATTGATACGCACGTTCTTCCGCGACTTGAGGCCGTGTCTTCGCCAGCCATTTCCGGGCGCGTCCGATGCGCCGGTCGAATTCTTTCTGCCGGCCCGGAATCGGGTAATCCTTCAGCCCGCGTACCGCCAGCGCCGTCGCGGTGATGTCGCTCGATTGGATCGGCGGGCGCGGCAGATTCCACGGCCAGGATCCATCGGCCTGCTGGACGACGGCCAGTTGATGAACGGATGAATCGGTGAAGGCCGAGGCGGGGTGTCCGGCAAGATGCAGGCTCCAGAGTGCGTAGCCGTTGCCAATGGCTGGTTCGGGATGGAAGAGCGTTTGCAGATCAAACTCCTGGAGCGTGCCAGCAAACGCCTCCGTGCGCTCGGCAGTTTTAACCAGGACGGCTGCGTCCACACCGAAGCGCCGCTCTCTCGCCAGGCTGACGGCGGCCAACGGGAGTGACTGCTGGTGGCAGGAGATGCACGCTTGCTTGCTGCGGTGACGCTCAAAGGTGACGGGCGACTCGAACGCCGTCTTGTGCAACGGCGGAAGGGCAAGCTGGATGGCGGCGGCAATGGTCGAGTCGTCACTCGTGCCAGCGGATGGCCGCACGGGGCGAGGCAACGGTTTGACGGCAGGGATGGCGGACGGACGCGCGCCGGCTTTGCGCAGCGCCTGCGCGATGGGCGTGTCTCCACGTTTCAAGGCGAGTTGGAGCGGCGTGTGCGTCGCGCCGAGGAAACCGTCCACTGGTTGACCGCCCTCGGCATTCACGTCGGCGCTGCGGGTGATGAGAAGTTCCACAAGGGCGGGATCGTGATATTCGGAGGCGGCCGCCCAGTGCAGCGGCGTGTAGTTGGCCATTATGTCGCGTTGGTCCACAGGCGCGCCAGCATCGAGCAGGAGTCGTGCGACGCCCGCGTGTCCGGCCCAGCCAGCCTGGATGAGCGCGCTGCCACCGATCGCGAGGCCATCGACTTGTGCGCCGCGCGAGAGAAGGAGTTTAACCAACGGTTCATTGCCTCGGAACGCGGCCCAACTGAGCGCAGAGCGACCTCCGCCCCAGAGAAATCCATCCTGCTGCATGGCTGGCACGGCATTCACATCCGCGCCGCGATCGAGCAGCAGGCGCGTGGTTCCCATGTCTTCCGCGGCGACGGCGGCCATGAGAGCAGTCGCGCCGAAGACGTTGGTTGCGTTCACCAGTGCGCCCCGGTCGAGCAGGAGTTTCACCGTGGCGGTGTTGCCGTGCTGGCGGGCTGCGAGCATGAGCGCCGTGTTGCCGATCGCGGAACGCGCACGCACATCGGCCCCGGCTTGAACGAGCAGGAGCACTTTGTCCCAGAACGTTGCGGCGCGCAGCAACGCAGTCGCGCCGGCCTTGTTGGCTGCGTTCACGTCGGCGCCGGCCTTGAGCAATTGGTCCAGCACTCCTGCGTCGGCGCTGAGGGCGGCGCTGATAAGCGGAGTGTTGCCGGCGCCATCGCGGGCATTCACGTCGGCGCCGGACTTCAGGTGCGCCTGGACTGCAGCGCGGTCGCTGGCGCGCACGGCCTGGAAAAGATTGGTCGAGGTAGTTGACGGAGCGCCTGCGGACGGCAGGGCGCACGCGAGCCAGCTCACGAGTGCAAGGACGGTGGTGGTGATATTTTTCATGGTCATGGTTATTCAGAAAAGTCTGCGTTCCGTAACAGATTTGCTGCCAGAAATTGGGCTGACTCACAACAGCTTTTCGGCAGAGCCTGTCTGAGTTGCGCCATCGGTGGGGGTTGAACCCGCAGCGCGTCGTACAACGTGGCGGCCGCCCGCTGCCCGACTTCGGCGGATGCCGCGGCCTCGGCGGGTGAGGGTTTTCCGCCGTCTGCGTTGAAACTCGCGCCCCGGTCGAAGGGGAAATTCCCTTGCGCACCGGTGATGGCGCCGCCGTCGGGCATCACGCGTGTGTGGCTACAGGCTCTCAGCCCAAACAGCCCCTGAGCCAGGCACAAATGCGCCCCATCAAAAATCCAGAGACGCCGACGGCGCAGGGCAACATGGATGGCCGTGATTCCGAGGGATTCCGCCGGAGTTCAGGGCTCCTTCCTCGGCGGCCAGTCCCAGTCGAGCGCGAACTCTTTCAGTCGAGCCCGGATCTCTTGGAGATCCCAAAGTTGCAAACGTCCGAGTGCGCCGGCGCCAGCCAGTTGCGCTCCATCAGGCGAGAATGCGATGCCGCGCAGGGCTACCGGAGTCGGTGTCTGCAACACGCCCAGCGCGCGGAAGCTCTCCAATTCGATCAGTTGGATGAAGTGCAAATCGCACACCACCGCGAGGAGGCGGCCGTCGGGTGAGAAAGCAGCTCCACCGACGATCGAATGCTCGTCCGGAAGCGGCAAGCGCGGGGCGGGCTGCCAGGTTCCCACTTCGAGCAGAGCAAATGCGTCCCCCATGGAGGCGAGCCAGCGTCCATCGGGACTGAAGGCCGCGCGAGGCTCTGCCCCCGCGGGAATGGTCCGCGCCAGTTTGCCTGACTCCGTGTTCCAGACGCGCACCTGGCGATCGGTGGTGCTGCCCGTGGCGGCCCATCGGCCATCCGGGCTCAGCGTCACGAAGTCAGCAGCGGCATGTGGCCCAAGCGCGTGGATTGGCTTCGTGAGCGAGCGGTCGAAGACGAAGGCCGCGTTGCTGTGAATGTTCGCCGCCAGAAAACGCGAACCATCCAGATTGAACGCCAGACTCCGCCACCCGCGACCATCCAGAACGAATTCCGTGCCGGTGATCTCGGATGTTCCAGACGCGTCGAATCGAGCCGACGCCCGAAAAACGCCGCTGGGATTCGAGGCGTAGATGAAATCGCCGCGCGGATCGAACGTGCAGGCGTTGATCCGCCAGCCCGGGCGGGTGGCCAGGCGCCCGCTGCCGGCTGCGTCACAGAACGCCACACTCGTGGCGTTGCCCACGGCCACGGTCTTGCCGTCGGGCGAATAGTGGCAGGCGTCAAATTCCAGGCGGGTCGCCGCCACGGTCACATGCCGAAATTCCGCCGGCTCACGCATTTCGAACCACCCGATCTCATCTCCGCGAAAGACCGGGCCCAGGCGGCGTTCGGAGGGATCGAACGTAATGACGTTGCCATCGCACCGGGCTTCGAAGGCATTGCGCATCGCTTCGGTGTCGATCAGACGCAAGACGCGATCCCGCCCCAGCACGGCGAGCAACGAACCATCGGCGTTGAAAGCCAGGCTGCGGGCCACGCGGGTCATGGAAGCAAGGTCAAACGATGCACTCCCCCGTGTGCCGAACACCGGCACGCGTCCGTTGGCCAGTGCCGCCGCCAGCCTTGAGCCGTCCGGGCTCCAGGCCAGGGCCACCACATCGGCCCGGTTGGTCACTCGCCGCGCCACGCGTTCCTGCTCCAGGTCGATCCATTCCATGATGCGATCCCCTTGCCGTGCGACGACCAGTGAGCGTCCGCCCGGTTCGAGCGCCATGGCCGTCCATCCCCGGCCCTCGCCGGATGATGAGTCCCGCACTTGTTGGATGACGTTCAGGCTCGGCAGTTCCAGGACCGTGGCCTGGTGCTGCCATTCCTCGACCACCAACTGGGACCGGTCCGGCGCGAAGCAGAAGGCGCGGCGCGGACCATTCGTGCTCCAGAGTCGCTGCCCGGATTCAACGTCCCAGACGCTGATGCCGTTTGCGTCGCGCAGGCCGAGGAACCGTCCCTCATGGCTGAATTGCTCGAAGCGTGTTCCCTCGGCCAGTTCGATGGGAAAGCGACGCAATTCGCGCCCGTCCGGAAGGCGGTGGATCACCAGCAAGTTCCCGTCGATGAGACTTGCCAGGCGATCGCAACGCGGGGTGATGAGATTGAGCAACGGATCGCGCGCGGTCTGCAGGTTGGACATTTTCGAGAACTCCATATCGGTCCGCACCAGCGTGGCGAGCAGTTCGTCGCGGGCGCGTCCGCCGAGTTCCCGCGGGATGCCTTTTTCCGCGGCGGCGCGCAAAAGCCGGAGTCCTTCCTGACGATGGCCGATCGCCGAGGCGAGCCGCAGGCTGCGAGCCTGGCTGACCTGGGCCTCGCGCAAAGCCGTCCGGGCCGATCGTTCCGCGTGGCGAATACGCACGGCAGCGACGCTCGAACTGATCGCGACCGTGAGCAGGAGAAGCAAGCACGCCGCCAGCGCCGCGGCCAGCGCCGGTTGCCTCTGGCACCAACGCCAGACGTGTTCGAAGGGCGTGGCGCGCCGCGCCAGGACGGGGCGTTTGTCGATCCAGCGGCCCAGATCGTCGGCCAGCGCCTCGGCCGAGGCGTAACGGGCCGCGGTCGATTTCTCCAGGCACTTCAGGCAAATCGTCTCCAGGTCGGCATCGATGCCCGGGTTTAACTTGCGCGGCGGAACCGGCGGTTGGTCGATGACTTTCCGGAGCGTGGCGATCGGAGACTCGGCGCGGAAGGGCGGAACGCCGGTCAGGAGTTCGTAGAAGATCGCGCCCAAGCCGTAAACGTCGGTGGCGGTAGTGAGTTCCGAGGTTTTCCCTAGAGCCTGCTCCGGAGCCATGTAGTTCGGTGAGCCCAGGACGGATTGGGTGAAGGTGAAGCCGCCCTCGCGCGTGAGCATTTTCGCCAGGCCGAAATCGGCGACGTGCGGTTCATCCCCGTCGTCCAGGAGCACGTTCGAGGGTTTGAGATCCCGGTGAAGAATGCCTCGGAGATGGGCGTAATGCACGGCGCGTGCGAGCTTGCTGATCAACCGGACGATGCGGAGCTGCCGCTCGCGCAAATCGCGCCCGTCCGCGGCCGGTCCGTCGAGTGCTGAGAGTTTGAAATCCGCACCTCGCGCCACCAGATCGCCGCCCGCGAGCAACTTCATGGTGTAATAATGCACGCCCTCGTGTTCGCCGGTTTCAAAAAGCGGGACGATGTTTGGGTGCTCCAAACGCGCGGTCGCTTCAATCTCCGCCCCGAAGCGCAGCCGGGCCTCGGGCGAGGCGAGATGACCGGCATGAATCATCTTGAGCGCGACGATTCGGTTGAGGGTCAACTGTCGCGCCTTCCACACGACTCCCATTCCGCCTTGGGCGATTTGCTCGACCAATTCGAAGTCGCCAAAGTACCGCGGTTTCGAGCGCTCCGCTCCGGCGGGGACGGCGGTATTCTCGTCCAGCTCGTCGTCCAAGGCCAGGTGGAGCAGGCAATGCGGGCAACGGGCCGTCAATTCGCCGCCAGGCAGCGGCAAGCCACAGACCGAACAGACCGGACGTTGCATAGTATCGGACATCGTGATCGTGAATGACTTTGAGACCGCCACCGGGGCGACAATTGCGCCGCGTCGGTTCGCAGCCGAAGTCCCATTCAATTCTTAAGAAAAGCAGTGGCGTGGGTTACAGGAAATTTAGCTGCGCACCACCACGTCCACGAGGTAGCGCAGTTCTTCGTCCACCTCGTCCGGGTGTGCCACGGTCTGGCCCACCGCCTCGCGCAGCAATTCCACGTAGCGCTTTTTCATCCGATGCACTTCCTGCTTCACGGCGTTTTCGTTCAGGCCCAGGCGCTCGGCCACCACGGCCTGCGATTCCATCGGCTGCGCGCCGGGGAGGAATTGTTCCAGCGCCTGAAAGCGCGCCTCTTTGCCGGACGCGGCGAATTCCTTCGCCAGCCGCCGCTGTACACGCTCCAGGAGATCCAGCGCCCAACGGCGGTCGAACAATTGATCCGCGGTCAAGGTATCGATCGGCTCGAACCGATAGCGTTCCTCCGCGTCCAACGCGTCGAGCCAGACCGGTTCGCGCCCGCCGCCGCGCTTTTGCGCCAGGGTGCGGTCCCACTCGTTGGCCAGGAAACATTTGAAGGCCGTAAGGAGGAACCCGCGAAACTTGCCGCGCCGCCGGTCCGCTGTGCTCAAGTAGTTTTTCTCCAGCAGCCGCGCGAAAAATTCCTGGGTCAAATCCTAAGCCATCTCCGGGGTATGCCCGTACCGCCGGACGTGGGCGTACAAAGGATACCAATAGAGGCGGCAGAGTTCCGCCAGCGCGTGATCGGCTTCGGGGGAATCCGCGCGCGCAGCGTTCAACACGAGGCTCCAGCGCGTCGTGGCAAACACTGGCACCGCTCTGATTTCCGCTTCGGCCATGGCGGCCAGTGAACACCACGGCGCGGTGAGGAGAAAGCCTTATTCGCCAAAAGCGGAACCGCGGGCTCCCGATTGCGAGAGCCCGCGGCGTTGGACGAAACTTGGCGAAATTCAACTCGATCAGAACCTGATCATGATGTCGCGCGCGTCTGTCTCCACCGCGTCCTCCAGTCCTGTATAGATGATGAGACCTCCCCCCGGTCCTTCGGACAGCGTGTCTCTGGCGGCATCGTTGCCCACCGTGTCCCTGACGAAACGCACGCTCCCGTCCGAGCCATGGGTCAGCATCTGAACCCGTTTCTCGAGTGACAAGGAACTCTGCCACACCTGGCTAATCTCCTTGAGCGCGTCCCAGTTCTCGTCATAGGAGGTCGTGCCGCCGATCAGAATGTCGTCGCCGTCGCCACCCAATGCGTTGTCGGCGCCCAATCCGCCGATCAAAACGTCACGACCGGCACCCCCCTCCATCGAATCATCCCCATCGCCGCCGACCAGAATGTCCCCGGCTTTTCCGCCCCGGAGGACGTCGTTGCCGTCCCCGCCGAACAGGAGCGTCGGAAAGCGAGCAGTCGTGGCCTGAATCCGGTCATGGCCCGCGCCTCCCCGCGCCACCACCCGGCCTCCGCTCGGCAAGGTGTGCGGTCCAAACGAAACCCCGTTGATCTTGACGATGACCTGGTTGGCCCTGGTACCGGTCGAAAGGACGATCACATCGTTTCCAGGTGTGCCCTCGATGAACAAGTCGCTCACATGCACGACGACTCCGCCCTGAAACGCGGCCGCCTCGCGCGCGACAACTCGCCCGAAATAGGCTGCGCTGTCGTAGTTCTCGGCGGTGATGATCCGGCCGTCCACGACGACGTCATCGGCCACGGTGGCGGGATCGCCATTCTCCCCGCTGAACGAATTGGCCAAAGCGCCGTGGACTTCCAGTTGTTCGCGCTGGCCCAGTTCAAAGTTTCCGTACCAGTTTCCACCGTAGAACGCGGCGGGCGAGCCGATGAACGGAGCGGCCACGGTCCGGCCGCTCAACGGGCTGGCGCAATCAACGCGCGCCCACGCCAGGACGGTGACGGCGTGGCAGATGCCTGCCACCGGCTTGTCTTGAGCCAAGATTTCGTTGATCAGATCGTTCACGACCACCTTGGTGGGGCTGATTTGGCCATCGAGCAAATTGTCGTCACCGTTATACGGACCGTGGGCGTAGTAGTTGTCCGTGGTTCCACTAACGTCAGGATCGTTGAAGGCGTACTGGTACATCGACGAACCCCAGCCGCCGACAAACACGATGGCTGAGTAATCGCCGGCGTTAGCTAGATCCAGAGCGAGATCAGGTACTACGCTGCCGTCCGTGCCTGCAGGCTCGCCCGAGTTCGGATGCGGGAAAGACCTCGCAGTGGTGGCGGCGGCCACCTGGACGGACATCCCAGCTTCCTCGATGGAGCGCCGCGTGTCGCCGTATTCGCGGTAGTAGAAGTCCTGTTGGTCCGCGATGACCATGAGGACAGGAAGCGGGTGCTCGGTTGCAACGGCGGCGGCCTGACAGAGTGCCAAGCCGATCAACAGTTTTTTAAGTATCGGTCTCTTCATAGAATTTCGTTTCATTGTTTCGTGTTCGTTTCGTTTTGTGCCGCACAACCGGAACCGACTGAGTGCGGTCACTGAGAGGATTAAGAATTTCTCGGCCGAGGTTACGGGGATGAGGGACTGGCCATGGATCAGAAAGCTATGATGAGAGGATGCCAATTCGGTTGGTTAACAATCCTGGCAGGGCGGTGCTGCCGCGCCGTCCAAATGTGGGGCCGCGCGGCAACGCCGCCCTACCGAGAATGCCGTTTCGTTAATGAACCGGTCAGCACTACGGCGACACTCGTGCTTTTGCGCGAGGTGAGAGGCTGCTCGGAGTTCGGTAGCGCCGACTTTCCAGTCTGCCGTATCGCCGGTTTTCAACCGGCCCAAGGGAGGGCTCGCCGCTGTAGCCGGGTCCGGGCTCGGCCGACTGGAAAGTCGGCGACACAGCAGGTTGGAAAACCTGCGCTCGTGTGCCCGGCAGGTGTCTGAGCTATTGGGATGAAAGGTTCCCAACGGGGGCTGGTGAGGCCGACCGTAGCCGAACTGACAGGTCGTCTCCGCAAGAAGGCGGCGCGAAAGGGCGGAAGGCAAACGTTCGACTACAGGAACACGAACGAGCAGAGAGGCAGGCTGCCGGGGAGCGAGTGTGCTAGCCCGGATATTTCATACCCTTTCTGCTGCGACTTGCTGCGAGCCCGCCTGGCTGCGTTGGTCTCGCGTTCCTCGACGGACTGTATGTTCCCATACAGCCCGACTCCGAACCGCTTCGCCCCCCTTGCCAGACGGGCTCTCGCGGCGTCTCGCGACGAAAATGTGTGAAATATCCGGGCTAGCAAACACGAAGCCCAATTCTTACTGACGGCAGTCTGTAGAGCTCGTCGGTGTGGACGGAAAGGACAGACATTGACCCGGGGAGGTCCCGGCGCTGAGAGCCGTCGGGAAGTCAGCAGAGGCCATAGTAGCAAAGAGGCCCGGCGAAAGCTGGGCGGAGCGAAGGGTCGAAGGATTCGAGGGGGCCAAGTCCAGTTCTGGCAAGGCCACCCCAGAACCACCGAAACAGCGAAGCCTGACAACTACGGTCCTGCCTTCGGACTGACCAAGCATGGGCCCAACGAGTATGTCGCTCAACTCATGCAAGTGGTGGGTGGGTCTGAATGCGAAGGGACGATGGAAGATCTCCCGAGAGTCCAACCGCCGGATGCGGAAAACCACCCGCCCCGATCGGCGCAAGTGTCACTGTAGTGTCTGGTGCTTTGAATCGAGGCAGGGCTCGCTGTCAGCCCGCCGGGAATGTCGATCGAATGGCCGTATCTTTCCAACGCCACGGCGCGGTGAGGACTCCACGCCCCAGCTTCCTTGATTCATGAGGAGTGAGATGGAGGTGGCTAACAGCGTTAAGAAACATTCTGGAAGATGGCGTTATCTATTTCGATGATGCTGATTTAATACCGAGGGCGATTAAACCATCGAGTTCACGGGGCGGATGGAGTGTTTGTGGCCAGAGCTGACGCAGCGCAGGGCGGGTGGAGGCGTGAGCCTTGAATTCAGCTTCTCCGATTCGCGCGGTTCCCTGAACGCTGAAGTATCGCAGGGTTCCAGGCGGAAGGTTTTTTGGTACACTGACTTTGAAGGTCGCCTCGGATTTCTTTTCCGGGATCGTGGTGTCGTTCAGCGTCAGATCGGCGGCGTCTCCGAGCAATTGGATCGAGATTGGCCCGTTGAATTCAGTTCGCGTTGCGGTGATCTTGAGTTCAAAAGTTTCTCCGGAGGAAGTTTCCACTTTGTCCACGGCGCACGATAGAGTGAATCCGGCCCGATACGGCATTGCCGCAATCTCGTAGCGCGAGCCCGAGCCGCCTTGCTGATTCAACTCCTGAACACGGAGCAGGTAAGTGCCGGCTTCGGAAAAGCGATTCGTCAGCGCGCCTTCGTCAGCTCCGGTGGCGTTGGATTCGGCGATGACCCGGCCGTTCAGATTACAAACGGCCAGGGAGAGATCGCAGGGCGACCCAATGCCACGGGTCGTTCCCTGAAACACAACACGCTGATCCTTCGCGGCGGAAAATCGGAAATAATCCCGATCTCCGGGACGATCAAAACGACCCTCGATCAATGCTGGCAACTCCATCGAGATTGCAGTGCTCGCGTCGTTGTTCGTTGATGCATCGAAAACTTTTGAGCCGGGTGATTCCTCCGCTGCGAAGGCTGGAACGGAGCCAGCAAGCGCCGTGGGGATTCGCGAGTGTCCGGAGAGGGTCAGCAGGAAGCGATGCCGTGGACCACCGCCATGACTCGTGTCGCGCACTTCGAGAAAATAACGACCGTTCCGCGCGAATCGATGTTCCAGCACCGGATCGACGCCTGTCCCGGGTGAGTCATCAAGCCCGGTCAATTCACGTCCATGTTCATCGACCAGCCGGATAAACGGATCCAAATGAAGACCAAGCCGACCCGCGAGAATGTCAAAAATCAATGTCTGCCCACGCCTCGCCTCGAACTGAAACCATGCCGACTGCTGAGGCGGACAATGGCCAGCGAGCGTCATCGGTGTTGTCAGTTTGAGCGAAGTTGATTGCGTGTGATTCGAGACTGCGATTCCTGCTAGCTTTTGTGAGCTAACAGCCATGCGAAGCCAGCTCGACACTCCGCGTTCGCTGAAAAGGCGGGCCACGGCAATTCCCGGCGGCAACGAATTGGTGGTCTTGATTTCAAATTGCGCCGTGCCGTTCGTCACTTCGACTGCTTCGGACACTCCAGCGAATGAAGTCCAGAGTTTGACTCCTGGAACCACCAGCTCGCTGGTAACTCGAAACGTGCTGATACCTTTGGAGGTGATTGCGTAAGGCTCGCCTTGCAGAGGTTGAATCTGCTGCGCGATGCAGGAGACATCGATTTCGCAGGCGAACCACAGGGTCAGAAATCTGGCGGCGAAGCGCGGCGGGAACATGTGGCTCAGATGAAGACATCCATCACGGGCTTGCCGTCCGTGATGCGCAATGGGCGGTCGCCCACACCACGAACCTCCGTCTCCGGATCGATCCCCAAGGCGTGATACATCGTCGCGGTCAGGTCATCCGGCCGGACGGGATTCGATGCCGGATAGGCGCCATGCTTGTCCGATGCTCCGTAAACGAAGCCACGTTTCACTCCGCCACCGGCAAGGAGCACTGTGTAACAATCCGGCCAGTGATCGCGGCTGATGTTGTCATTGATCTTCGGCGTGCGGCCAAACTCCCCCATCCATACCACCAGCGTTGAATCGAGCAGGCCCCGGCGATCGAGGTCGTTCAGGAAGGTTGGCAGTGTTTGATTCGTGATCGGAAGGTGGCGTTTCTCGATGATTGGAAACATGCGGGTGTCATTAAACCCGTGTGTGTCCCAGCCGCCGTTATCGGTGCTTTGTCCGCCGATGCTCACATCGAAATAGACGGTCACAAATTTCACACCCGCTTCAACGAGCCGTCGGGCAAGCAGGCAGCTTTGGCCATATGTCGATCGTCCGTAGGCTTCGCGCATTGCGTCGGGCTCGGCTGAGAGATTGAATGCGTCGCGGAGGCGGGGCGATTGAAGCATGGTCAGCGCTTTGTCGTAATAAGCGTCGAGTCCGCGGGCGGTGGCGGAGTGTTCGAGCAGGCGTGATTGCTTGTCCACGATCTTCTGGAGTTCGCGACGCGCCTGGAGACGTTCCACGGAAATGCCCGTGGGAAGGCTCAATTCCGGCAGAGCGAAGCCGGGGCTGTTGGGATCCTGCGTGACGAGGAAAGGATCATGAGCCTTGCCGAGAAAGCTGGCGTGCTGGCCGGGCGTGACCGAGCCATCACGGATGACGTGCGGATAAGAGACCGAGGTGGGAATCTCTCCGCTTACCGGGGCGAGTCGATCCACCATCGAACCGTAAGCAGGGTAGAGTTCGAGCGTGTCCTTGAGTCGAATGTCATCCAACGGCGGGGCATGCCCCGTGAGCGCGTAGTACGCCGCTGAATTATGATTCTTCATCGTATGATGCATGGACCGGATCAAGGTCACCTTGTCCATCACCTTGGCCATCTCAGGAAGGCGCTCGGAAACCTGGATGCCCGGCACGTTGGATGAGATTGGTTTGTGCAGACCGCGAATGCCTTCGGGTGCCTCTGGCTTCATGTCGAAGGTTTCCAGATGGCTGGGCCCTCCAAACTGAAAAAGGAACACTATGGATTTGGCGCGTGGTTTCCTGCTCTTGGATTTCAAGAGATCCTCCGCTCGCAATAAACCGGGCAAGGTCAACCCGAGCAATCCGAGTCCGCCGACTTTAAGCGCGGTGCGGCGGGTTAATTCCAGCGAACGGAACCCGCCGCATGCCGAGCCATGAATGAGGCGAGGAGAGTTCATCTGATGCAAGGACTAGAGGCCAGGATTGATACCATCGTGGGCATGACGGACTGAACGTAGTCCAACTTGCCGATGTTCCGCAAGGAACATGGTTTTACCGGACCTATTCCAGACTGCGTGAGAAAATTCTCTTCCACCACCGCTTTTGCGGCTTTGGCTTGTGACTGATAGACTCGTTCAATGTGTGATTCATCTTTTCCTTTCACTCCAAGAACAGTGATCGATCAACACTCGCAAATGTTTCCGGCTTCCGTATCGTGCCTCCATGCCCGAAGTCACCCAGTTGTTGAACGCCATGGAGGAGGGGGATTCCAAAGCAGCAGGGGAGTTGCTACCGCTTGTCTATGACGAACTGCGCAAGCTCGCCGCATTCAAGATGGCAAACGAAGCTGCTGGGCAGACCTTGCAGCCAACCGCGCTCGTTCATGAAGCCTGGCTCAAGCTTGCCGGTTCTTCCGAGCAGCAGTGGCGCAATCGCAGACATTTCTTCGGTGCTGCCGCGGAAGCCATGCGACGCATCCTCATTGATCGCGCCCGCAAGCGGAATCGATCGAGGCACGGCCACGGTCTGGATCGGATCGACCTCAGTCATGTGGATGTCGCCATCGAGACGAATGACGAAACTCTCCTGGCGGTGGACGAGGCGCTGGGTCGGCTGGCGGCGGAATCACCTGAGAGGGCTGAACTGGTGAAGCTTCGTTACTTCACTGGATTGAGCATTCCTGACGCCGCGGAAATGCTGGGCATCTCCGAATCAACCGCCAAACGCCAGTGGAATTACGTCCGGGCGTGGCTGTTCCGTGAGTTGAAGAATGTCCGGCAGTAAGATTCTTCAACATTCTTGACCCGGTTTTCGCTCTGGCAACGCCATGTATGGGTGAAGTGGCTGCATACCGATGAAAACGAACCATGACCAAGCCGAAGACCTGCTCAACCAAGCGCTGGAGTTCAAGCCCGAGGAGCGGGCCGCATTTCTCGCGGGTGCTTGCGGCTCGGACAAGGATCTCCGGGCCAGGCTCGAAACTCTTTTGCACGCACACGATGAAGCGGTGGGGTTTCTCCCCGAAGCACAGACCGTCGTGGCAACCACCAAACTCGCCGAGGGAGCTGGCACCGTCATTGGCCGCTACAAACTGCTTCAGAAAATCGGCGAGGGCGGCATGGGCATGGTTTATATGGCGGAGCAGGAAATTCCCGTGCGCCGCCGGGTCGCTCTCAAGATCATCAAGCTGGGCATGGACACCCGCCAAGTGGTGGCCCGCTTCGAAGCCGAGCGTCAGGCGCTGGCGCTCATGGACCATCCGAACATCGCCAAGGTCCTTGATGGCGGCGCCACGGACGCGGGCCGGCCCTACTTCGTGATGGAACTCGTGCGCGGGACGAAGATCACCGAGTATTGCGACCAGAACAATCTCTCCACCCGCCAGCGTCTCGATCTGTTCATCAAGGTCTGCCAGGCCATCCAGCACGCGCATCAGAAGGGCATCATCCACCGTGACATCAAGCCCTCGAACGTCCTCGTCACGCTCCACGATGGCGTGCCCGTGCCCAAGGTGATCGACTTCGGCATCGCCAAGGCCACGACCGACCAGTGCCTGACGGACAAGACGCTCTTCACCGCGCTCGAGCAATTCATCGGCACACCGGCGTACATGAGTCCAGAGCAGGCCGAGATGAGCGGCTTGGACCTCGATACCCGCTGCGACATTTATAGCCTGGGAGTGCTGCTCTACGAACTGCTCACCGGCCAGACGCCGTTCGACGCGAAGGAACTGCTGGCGTCCGGACTGGATGAAATGCGCCGCACGATTCGGGAGAAGGAGCCGGTGCGGCCGAGTACCAAGCTCAGTCAGGAGCTTTTGAAGACGCAGGGGGGAAAGGGAGAAAAGGAGAAAGGGGGAAGCGAAGCGGCATCAAGTCCTGAACGTCCCTCTCTCCCTTTCTCCCCTGCTCCCTTTCCCCCGCGCCAAGGCACCCACCCACCGCAGGACAGTCAGCCTTCGGCTCACCGTCTAAATCAGTTGAAGCAACTCATCCCCCTCCTGCGTGGTGACGTGGACTGGATCGTGATGAAGTGCCTGGAGAAAGATCGCGCCCGGCGTTACGAAACGGCCAACGGCCTCGCGGCGGATATCCAACGGCATCTCAGCAACGAAGCCGTCCTCGCTAGGCCGCCTTCGACGGCCTACCGATTCCAGAAGGCCTTTCGTCGGAACAAACTCGCCTTTGCGGCAGGCGGCGCCGTCGCACTGGCGCTCCTGATCGGCATGGCCGCCAGTCTCTGGCTAGCCGGGGAGGCAAGGCGCGCACAGCGAACGGCTCAATACCAGGCTTATGTGGCCACCATGAACGCGGTGCAAGGAGCGTGGGAGCAGAACCACGTCAGCCGAGTGCGAGATCTGTTGCAAGAAGTGGCGACTTCGCCGGAGCGCGGGTTCGAATGGTATTACTGGCAGCGCCAAATGCACCTCGAGTTGCAGGCGCTCCGCGGACACACCGAACCGATTCTGGCCGTGGCTTATTCTCCGGACGGCCACCAGATTGTCACCGGGAGCGGGGATAAGTCTGCGAGAGTCTGGGATGCTGATACTGCCAAGGAACTGCTCCGGCTCAATGGGCACACCGCTGAAGTCTCGTCCGTCGCGTTTTCTACGAACGGTCAATGGATCGTGTCGGGCAGTTGGGATAAGACCGCGAAGGTGTGGGATGCGGTCACAGGCCGGCCTTTGGTCACTTTGGAAGGGCATGACGGTGCGATCTTTTCTGTCGCATGCTCGCCGGACGGACTGCGGGTCGTCACCGGGAGCGAGGATAAGACCGCGAGGGTCTGGGATGCGCACAGCGGCAAGGAACTGCTCCAATTCACCAATCACACCGATCACGTGCTGGCTGTGGCTTTTTCTTCAGACGGGCAGTCGATTGTTTCGGGAAGTTGGGACAAGACCGCGAAGGTGTGGGACGCCAACACAGGCGAAGTACTGCGCACTCTCATCGGGCATAGCGGCGCCATATTTTCAGCCGTGTTCTCTCCCACCGGCCAACGGATTCTCACGGGCAGTCAGGATAGCAGGGTGAAGGTCTGGGACGCGGTGAGCGGCACAAATCTGTTCACACTTCAAGGGCACAGCGCGGCCGTGTGCTCGGTTGGCTATTCGCGGGACGGGACCCGGATTATCTCCAGTGGCGAGGATCAGGCGGCCCGAGTGTGGAACGTGGCCAGTGGGGAAGAGATCCACGTCCTCAAAGGGCACGGCTCTCGAATCGGCTCCGCGGCCTTTTCTCCAGATGGCCAGCGGATCGTCACGGGCGGCGGGGCGATGCAATTTGAGCCGACCGGACTCATCTTTGGATTTTTCGGCGAGGATCGGACGGCCAAAGGGTGGAAAATTGCGGACAGCGGCGAGGGAACAACTTTGGAAGGGCATACGAACACGGTCTCGTCGGTTGAGTTTCCTCCAAACGGACGCATGGTCGCGAGCGGCAACTTTGATGGGACCGCCCGGCTGTGGGACCTGGGCACAAGAAGGGAAGTGCTCAAGTTAGCCGGACACGAGGCCGCCGTCCGCTCGGTCGCCTTTTTTCCGGACGGCCGGCGGCTGGTCACCGGGAGCTTCGACCATACTGCGAAGGTGTGGGATCTCGTCACGGGCAAGGAGTTGCTCTCACTCGTGGGGCACACCGCCGATATTTTCTCGGTGGCGGTTTCTCCCGACGGTCGGCGAATCGCCACCGGAAGTAAGGACCATACGGCGAAGGTGTGGGACGTAGACACGGGCTCAAACCTCGTCACCCTTACAGGGAAGGTTGAGTGGGTCTGGTCAGTGGCATTTTCTCCGGATGGCCAGCGAATTGTCACCGGCAACGAGACCGAGGATGACGCCAAGGTGTGGGATGCGGGGAGTGGCAAGGAACTGTTCTCTTTGAAGGGACACGGGAAGTGGGTTATGGCTGCGGTCTTTTCGCCCGACGGACAGCGCATTGTCACCGGCAGTGCCGATGGAGACGCCAAAGTATGGGATGCGTCCAGCGGCAAGGAACTGCTCACCCTCAAAGGGCACAGCGGCAGGGTCATGTCTGTAAGCTATTCTCCGGATAGCCAACGGATTCTCACAGCCAGTACGGATCAAACCGCCAAGCTCTGGGACGCGGAAACCGGCAAGGAACTGCTGACCTTCCGAGGACACACCCATTGGATTTCTTCGGCGGCGTTCTCCCGGGACGGCCAGCGGATCGTCACCGGCAGCAACGATCACACGGTGAAGGTATGGGAAGCGGCAACTCCAGAACAAGTCTCGAAATGGCAACAGGAAGAACGATCGGCGGGGATCAGGTGACGCCTAATCCGGAGACGAAGAAGAAAACAGAAATCAAGCGACCATGAACGCGATCCCCGAAGAAGAGCAAAGCCTCGTAGCAGGCGAGGTCACGAGACTCAACCGTTCAGAAAGCAGAGTCTCCTTACGTCGCCTGCTACAGGTCTAAGGGAAGCGCGCCAGTTCAATCCAGATTGAAAGAGGCTCCAAACCTCAACGCATGAAGTGTCGTTTGGAACCGTGAATTTCGGCCGCCCGCGGCAGTGGGCCAAACAAGCAATGCCAGCGAAACACTCTACCGCGGAACGTCGGCAGGATGGAATTGGAATTCCATCGGCAACCCGGCCTTTCGTCGTAGCCAACAAAAACAACGTTAAACAATGAAAGGTACTATGAAAAACACGATCAAAGCCATCCTCTGTGTGCTCCTGACAGCGACGCTCTCAGCAGCGATGCTCGCCCACGCCTCCCCGGCAGAAATAGAACTGCCATTCCGCGGCTCCTTACGAGGAGTTCTTGAGATTCAAGGCGTACAATTTCCCACGCTGTTTGCGGTGGGGAATGACACGGGAAACGCCACTCACCTTGGCCGGTTTGCGGCGGAGTGGGAGGAGGAGGTCAACCTCATAACCAACGCCGGGATCGGGTCCGGTCAGTTCGTCGCGGCCAATGGAGACCGCTTGTTCAATGATTTCACGGGACAGGCTACTCCGACCGGGACACCGAATCAGGTTACGGTGGAGGTGAGCGCCATTATTACCGGGGGTACGGGTCGCTTCGCTGGCGCCAGCGGCAGTTTCATCGAGCAACTCTGGGTCGATCTGGGCGCCGGCCTCACCGCTGGTTACATCGAGGGAACCATCGCATTCACCAAAGAGAAGTAGCCTTGCGTCAGGACCAGGGAGCGGTGGCGCGAAGCTGCCGTTCCCTTCTGTTGCGGCGCAACCCGGCCTTTCATCGTCCGCACCAAAATCAAAAAACTAAACGCACTATGAAAAACAACCTGATCACCCTTTGCGCTCTCGCGCTTTTCTTCGCCACGCTCGGCGAGGTCCAATCCGCCTATCTCTACTGGGGCAATGTCGGCAGCGGCGACATTCGGCGCGCCAACCTCGATGGTTCGGGGCAGCGGGTCCTCGTCACGGGAATCGACTTCGCGCTCGGCCCGACGCTCGATCTGGAGCACGGGAAGATGTACTGGGGCGCCGCGGGGAGCGGAGTCATCCGGCAGGCGAATCTCGACGGTACTGGGCAGAAGAATGTCATCAGTGGCCAAGGCCGTCCCGGAGCCCCGGCGCTGGATATCGCCAATGGACGGTTGTATTGGAACAATTCCGGCAGCGGCGAGATCCGACGCGCGAATCTCGACGGCACCGGCCAGCAGATCCTCGCCAGCGGGCTCAACGATCCGCATCGGGTGGTCCTGGACCAGGTGAGCGGACAACTCTATTGGCCCAACTTCGGGAGTGGCGATATTCAGCGGGTGAACGTGGACGGCACCGGGCACACCAGCCTCATCAGTGGACTCTCCGGCCCCAACCTGCTCACGCTCGACGTGGCGGGCGGCAAGATGTACTGGACCGTTCAGGGGACGGCGGACATCCGGCGGGCGAACCTCGACGGTTCCGAATCGGAAATCCTGGTGCGCGGTCAGAATTTTCCCACCGGCATCGCCCTCGACGTGAGCAGTGGACACATCTACTGGTCCAATGTTGACAGTGGCGACATTCGCCGAGCGAAGCTGGACGGCACGGAGCCATACGTCCTAATCAGGGGGCAAAGCAACCCCGCGATTGTCACGCTGGACCTCAGCGTTCTGCCGCCGTTGCGCGTCCAGACCGTGGCGAAGTCGGATAGTGCGATCACACTGCAATGGAATGCGCTGCTCGGCCGCGCCTACCAGGTACAGTTCAAGGCCGATTTGAATCAGACCACCTGGAGCAATCTGGGCCTCCGCGTCACCACGACCAATGTGACGATGACAGCCACCGATTCTGCGATTGCCGATCCGCAGAAGTTTTATCGCGTTCAACTCTTGCCGTGAGGGCACTTCTTGAGAATGGCAACAAGCTCCTATTTTCAGCCCCCCCAAGGCCCGACGCGCGGACGCTCCGCCGCAGCTCCAGGCGCTGGGAGCAGGTAACTCTCTCATTCAATCGTGGAAAGGCATGGCGTTCGAGGTGCAAGGTTCCAGCGATCTGAAGCAATGGTCGCCCGTCACCACCGTAACCAATCTCACCGGCACGCTGGAGTTTACGGATCTCGATGCGGCGAACCCGTTGCGGCGTTTCTACAGAACGGTGCTGCGGTAACATCCTGCGTTCGATGGGGACGACGTTTCCGCATGTTACCGGTCCGCCGATTGGAGATGGGGTAGCTTCCCAGATGTTCGTCATCAGAACGGCGCCAACCTGTCATTCGCGGATGGTCAGGCTCAGCCCGGAAATGGCTGGAGCCCAGCACGCTCAGGATCGCGAAGCAGAAAAGTCCCACCGCTGGGTTTGGTATTGGGTTCGTGGACGTCAAACCGAAGGATCGTGACGTGAGCCGCCTGCTGGAGTGCATTGCGAAGTAGTCCGGAGCGCTCTCGTCAGTGCGCTGTGCGGGTTGGTTTGCTTGACGGTTCCCCATTCCGCGGCGAGTAGATTTGATTTACCGACTGCTCCTGGATACGATGCGCGGACTTGTTGAATGTCCTTGAAGCTGCAACTCGATGGCGAAGCGTGGTCGGCGGTGTTGGCCGACCTGTCCGGAGCTCTCGGAAAAAACGGTTCCACGATTCGACTGTGTCTCATCGGTTCGGCCGCCTGTCTGTTTGGCGGCATGGAAGGGCGCACGTCAGCCGATCTTGACATCTGGAAACCGGCGAGCGATTACGACCGGCTCGAACTCAAAGCCGCGGTGGAAAAGATTGGCCTGTTGTTCGATCCCAAACAGGCGCTTGAACCGGATCGCCCGTATCTGCAACTCATCGAGCCGGGGCTTACCCAACTCGGAACCTTCGAGCCGGTGCTGATCGAGCGCATGGGCCGGTTGCATCTCTTTCGTCCTCCGGTGGAGAATCTCATCGCGGCCAAGCTGATCCGCGCCGAACTCAAGGATCTGGGAGACATCCGCTTCTTGTTGAGCCGCCATCGTCCGGACCCGCGACGAGTGCGAGGCATTATTGCGGAGTTCGATCCCCGTGCGCGCGCACGCGCCTCAGAAAACCTGGTCTATCTCGACGTATTGGAAACCTGAACGTGAATGCCCGTGAGGAAGAATTGATCGCTCGCGCCCTGCTGGCCGACCCGGCCCAGGTGGATGTTTACTTCCAGCAAAAGCGCTGGGCGGAACTCGCCGCGCTCGTCCGCTTCGCCCGCCGCGATGTGCCCGTGCAACTCGCCCAGACCGACCCCGCGCTTTACCGGCAGTTGCGCGAGCAGATCACGCGCTTCTTCCTGCGCGGTGGCGACGCTTTTTCCTTGGAGCGACTGGAAGCGCTGGCGAGGGGTTAGGATTTGTCGTGATGTGACTCTTTTAGTCTTTGGGATCCCGAACGGTGAAGTGGCGTAAGCGCCGCGCCCTCCCCCGTTTGCAATCGGGGCAGTGCGCGGATGCGCCCATCATTCAGGATTCCGAGAGAAGATCTTCTTCCGCCAGGGCTTTTGCGGCTTTGGTTCGCGACTCACAGACTCGTTCAATCTTTGTGAGATCGACTCAGGCGTCTGGATCGCCTCACGGTCCGCGCGGATCATTTCCTCCACGGAACCAAATTCGCGGACGGCCTGGCGGGTCGAGGTGTGGGAAGTTGCGACCAGTTCTGAAGCTTGCTCGCTCCGAAGGTGAAGTTTTGAGGGGTCTTGATTCATGGCAGGTGGTTCAGGCGAGCTTTTGAAAGGCCGCGGCGAATACTTTGCGGGCACGATGGAGTTTCCCTCGAACAGCGTCGGCAGTCTGTTCAGTCAGATCGGCTATTTCCTGGTAACTGAGTTCCTCATCCGCCACCAGCAGCAATAGCAAACGATACTCATCGGTCAGGGCGTCGAGCGTCTTTTGGATGCGCTCTCCGAGCTCTTTGGTTTCCAGGAGGCGCAAAGGATTGTCTGACGCTGAACCGGCTGTCTCCCACACCGCATCATCGGCGTTGTTGATCATGTGGCGTTGATGCCACGTCTGGGAAAGGTTCTGGCAATGGTTGATCGTGATGCGGTAAAGCCAGGTGCGAACTCCCGCTTCTCCGCGAAACTGATCCAGCTTCCGATAAGCTTTCAGGAAGACATCATGTGTGGCGTCTTCGGCGCGCGTGGGATCTCCGAGAAAACGGAGAGCCAGGTAGTAGATGCTCTTCGAGTGTTCCTCATACACCTTCCCGAACTCTGTCGTTGCCCAGTCAAATCTTTGCTTGGGCAATACCTCTGTGTTCTCAGTCGGCGAATCCATGGTTGCAATGGCTTGCACGTATGATCGGACAGGGCCGTGAATGAACTGTCACGCGCGGAGTCTGACCCGGCATTCTGAAGGCGGGAAATCGACGTCTGCACTGCGGTCCGACTTTCGTAATCCGCATTCCTTCGAGATCACTTTGAGCCCGCAGGCTGGCTTACCGAAAGTGAGTATTTCTCAATCTTTGCAGCCTTGGCCGCGTCGATGACACGAAGTAAGTTGTCAAGTACGGCGCTTTTGTCCCCGTCGATCGTCAAGCTTATGCCTGGGTGGGACCTGGCTTCCTCCACAAGCGCCTGCTGAAGCTTCTCAAATGTCACGGGCCGGGTCTTGAAGTAGAAGTAAGGCTGTTCGCTTCGGATCGTCACCACCAGCTTGTCTTCTGACGTTCCAGGACGAGCCTGGCTGGATTCCGGGAGTGTCAGCTTGACGGAAGGACGCTGCTTGAACGTCGATGTGACCATCAAAAAAATCAGGAGCACAATCAAAATGTCGATCAACGACACGATGATGACGGCGGGGGCTTGTCTGCGTTTTCGAGTGACGAACTGCATGAAGGTTCAGGTTCGCGAGTTCGAGCGATACTGGCGGCGCAAAAACTCATCACAGAGTGTTTCCATCTCGATTGCGAGCGTCTCCACCTTCTTGGTGTAATAGCTCCAGCACACCAGAGACGGGATCGCAATCAGCAGTCCCATCAGGGTCGTGTTCAACGTGATGCCGATTCCACGGGCGATCGCGGCGTTGTCGGCGATCCCGACTCCACCCAGGTCATGGAATAATGTGATCAATCCATGAATGGTGCCCACCAGTCCCAGCAGCGGCGAGATGCCCACGACAACTTCCAGGATCACAAGTCCTCGCTCAAGCTGAAGAACTTCGTGGCGCGCGCGCGTCTGGATGGCATCGGCATTCTCCTCGCGCGGGCAGTTCAAATGGTCCTGCGCAACCATGACGACGCGGCTGAAGGTCGACGGTTCCTCCTGGCAGAGTTCACGCAACCTCGGCAGATCGTCCGCATTGAGGCAGTTTTCCACGGCGGACTCGATTTTGGCTGGGATGACTTTGTTCCAGCGCAACGCCAGACCGCGCTCGATGATGAATGCCACGCTCACGATGGATGTCAGCACCAGCAGGATCATCACGGGGCCGCCGGCGCTTAGAAATTGCCACATAAATAAATTTTGATCTCGGTTTGGAAAATTGTTTTCAGTTGGCTCAATTGTAATGAAAGACGAACCGTACTTCGCGATAATCTTTCCCGACAATCCGGCGCAAATCTGGAGGCCAGGCTGCGTATGGCGCCGGATCCTGCACGGCGCGCTGGCACACAAGGCCGAGGGTCGAAGCCACTTCGCTCTCTTGTTCGCGCATGTTCGTGATTCGTCCGTCCACAGTCAGATGGAATTCCAATATCACCTTTCCCACTTCGCGGCGTGAGATGTTCCGGTCTTCGAGCAGATCATACCAACGCTTCTGAATGGCGGCGATGATGGCGGCATCGTAAGCCCCGAACTCTGTCGAGCGCACATCAAAGGTGGATTCAATGCCGAATCGGCGGGCACCTCCGGTCTGGCGAACTTTTTCCCCCAGGATGGCGCTTTGAGAATCGGGCGGCGGGATGACTGATGCGAGACGTCGCGGTCTGGCTTTGGCGGCCGGTTTCGGTGCAGGTGGAGCCGTTTCCTCGCGGGGCTGGGCTTTTGGCTCGGGCAAAGGCTCAGTGCGTTTCGCGAGGATCAAGTCGCCCTTTTCTTCGATTTTTAGAGGATTCTCAGGTTTCGCTTGCACGACCGGCTTTTCAGGCAGTTTTGAAACAAGTTCTTCTTTGACCGGTTCTTTCTCTGCTTTCTCCAATTCCTTGGCCGGAACCACTGGTGGCTGGGGAATTTCAACCTTTTCCGGAGAGCGCAGCGTGTCCGCAGTCTTCATCACCTTGTCCTGTGTGCCACTGACTTGAGGCACATTGGAATCCACGCTCGTGTCAGGATTCGAGGCGCGTGAGTTGAGGGCGGAATAGAATTTGGCGTCGGGCGGCGCCTCCGAAGCCGCCTGCGCCGGCATCACTTCCATGAAGGTCAACGCGGGTTCTGCCGCGCGCTTGGGAGGCTCGAACTCGATGGTGATTTCGCGGGCAACTTCAGAAGGCGCGGGCGGCTGCTTGACTGGAGAGAGCATCTCGTCGAGCCAACCCTGTCGCCGGCTGATTTCGATGAATGAGAACACACAGAGGTGGGCGACAATCGACCATACGAGCGCCCGCGCCAGCCTTGGGCTGGCGAACAGAGCATGCCGGTCGTTGTCGATCCAAACCATGTTCAAAAGATGGCGGATAAGAATCGATGAGGCAATGGGAAGTTGCCCGCGCGAAGATCGAGCCGCTGATGGAGAGAACGATTTTCCAAGGTGCAATCGGTTGCCCGAGGAAGTAGGGTTGACTCCGCTCACGGTTGAGCCTGTGAGTTGTTGAACCATTCCAAAAGCCATGAACATCGAGTTCCGGGGCAAATCTCACGGGGAACCGGCTGGCGGTGGCAGGCGAACGATGCTGCGGATCAATGGTATGACTTGCTCTGGCTGCGCGCGGCAAGTCACTGACGGGCTTCAATCGGTGGCAGGCGTTGCAGTGGCGGATGTTCAACTTCAGGAGGCGGTGGCTCATGTGCGCTGGAAACCGGATGCAGTTCCGAACCGCAACGCTCTCATCGATGCCGTGCAGAAGGCGGGCTTTCGCGCAACGTTCGCCGAGCAGGGCTCCGAAAAAACGAGTCGCTCAAACATGGCGGTTCTTGCTGGCTGGAACTTCAATATCGTCATCGGACCGATTCTTACTCTGCCGATGATGGTTCTGGAATGGGGCTTCGGAGCGGGGATGGAACGCTGGTACCAATGGCTGGCCTTTGCGCTTACTTTGCCGGTTCAGGTGCTCTGCGGCGCGCGCTTTTATCGTGGCGCGTGGAATCAATTGAAGGCTGGCCGCTCAAACATGGACACGCTTGTCGTCCTGGGTTCCACCTCGGCGTTTCTTTACAGCACCTGGGGGCTTTTCGCCGGCTGGCACGTCCATCCCTTTTTCATGGAGTCAGCTTCGATCATCACCTTGATCAGTGTTGGACACTGGCTTGAGGCGAAAGTGGGCGATCGAGCTTCAAGATCCTTGAGGGCTCTTCTTAATCTTGCTCCCGAGCGCGCCCGATTGCTTGGCGATGATGGAAGCGAAACAGACGTCCCTGTTGCCCAACTCCGTGCCGGCCAGCGGATCGTTCTGAAACCTGGTGATCGAGTTCCCTCGGACGGCGAGGTTCTCGAAGGCGGCTCCGCGGTTGACGAATCCATGCTTACCGGGGAATCGATGCCGGTGGACAAATCGCCGGGCTCGAAGGTTTTTTCCGGAACCATCAGCCAAAATGGACGACTGGTCATCAAGGTCACCGACACCGGGGAAACCACCGCCCTCGCTCAAATCATCGCCGTGGTGCGGCGCGCGCAAAACAGCCGCGCCAAGATCCAGCGATTGGGCGACAAGGTCAGCAGCGTGTTCGTGCCCATCGTCGTGCTTGTCGCCGTTGCCACCGGATGCTGGTGGGGTTTCGCGCCGGAGTCGGCCCGCGGCCTCAGTGATTTTTTCGGTCAATACCTCTGGCGGCCGCATCATCCGGAGGGGGCGATGGCTGCCGCCATTTATCACGCCGTGGCGGTGCTCATCATCGCGTGTCCCTGCGCGATGGGTCTGGCCACCCCCGTGGCCATTCTGGCAGGCACCAACATCGCCTCCGAGCGTGGTATCTTGATCCGTGACGGAGTCGCGCTGGAAAAGGCAGGCACGATCACGACCCTGGCGTTTGACAAGACAGGCACGCTCACCGAGGGGAAAGTTACCGTGGCAGCAAGCTTCATCGTTGACAGCAACAATTCACGTTCCCCATCACCTGTTGCATTGGCGGCGGCGCTGGCGAGGCCGTCTGCTCATCCGCTCAGCGTGGCTGTGGCCGGTTTGAGTGAATCCATGATTCAAGTGCGTGACTGGCGTGAAGTCCGCGGCTCGGGCGTCGAATGCATGGTGGAAGTGCCGGCAGAGTGGGGACAGGGTGAAGGACAAGCCGCGCCGGCAGGAGTGGATGAAACCGCGGCACCCAGCTTTTCCGAACCTGCAACTCTGTGGATGCCCGTGCGACTGGGTTCACTACGATGGCTCGCGAATTCAAGCGCCGCACTTTCCCACTGTGGCGAATTCATCAAGGAATGGTCCGATCGTGGTGCAACGGTGCTCGGCCTTTCGGTGAATGGCCGGCTTGCCGCCGTGTTCGCATTGCAGGACAGGCTGAAGCCCGGCGCGATGCGGGTGTTGGAAACGGCCAGAACGGAACACCAACGAGTGTGCCTCATCACGGGTGACAACCACGCCACGGCCAGAGCGATCGCCAGGCAGTTGGGAGTTTCTGAGCAGGATGTTTTTGCCGAAGTCCGGCCAGAAGCCAAAGCCGGAGTCATCTCGAAGCTTCAACGCCAGGGAGAGAAGGTTGCCTTCATTGGCGACGGCATCAACGATGCGCCAGCGTTGGAACAGGCGGATCTCGGGATCGCCGTGAGCCGGGCCAGCGATGTCGCCAGGGAAGCATCGGACATTATTCTCCTGAAGTCGGATATTCAGGGAGTGCCCGAAGCACTCGGACTGGCGCAAGCCACGTTGCGGACGATCAAACAGAATCTCTTCTGGGCTTTTTTCTACAACGCCGCCGGAATTCCGCTGGCAATGCTGGGATTCATGAGCCCGATCCTTTCGGCGCTGGCGATGGGGCTCTCCGATTTGATCGTCATCGGCAATGCGCTCCGCCTGCGGAGATGGCGTCCGAAGAGATCTTGAAATTGGAATGGGGAAGGCCCGCGAAAGAGCAGGGGGTCCTCCGTGGGAGCAGTGAGGCTACTTTCTCGCTCCAAACGCTGCGAAACTCACATTCTTGTGCAGGACTTCGGTCTCGCGGAATCCAGCAGCTCGCAAGAGGTCGAGCTGGTATGTCAGCGGCTTGGGAGTGTCCTCCTGTGCGATGTAGGAAAAGACATGCTCGCGGTAGGCTTCATCTTTCACCCCGGCAAGATAACGGCCATAGCGTTCCCACATGCGATGCTCGATTTCAGGCATGATATGCTGGATCAGATCGAAAATCCAAATCGTGCCGTCCGGTTTCAGAGCCCGGTGTAATTTGAAGAAGACTGACCGCCATTCATCGTCGGTGCGCAGATGATGGAAGACCGATGAAGCAACGATGATGTCGTAACACGTTTCGCCCAGATCGATTTCACGAATATCCGCCTGGATCGTTCGCACCCTGCCGCTGGTTGCTCCGGAGACACGCAGTAAGGCACGTTCCAGCATCGGCTGGCTGAGGTCTGTCAATGTCACGTCCAGCGTTGGAAGATTTCCCAACACCTTCAGTGAGTAGTTCCCCGCGCCACAGCCGATGTCGAGGAGGGCTTGAGCGGCGGGATTGGCGGCGGCGGCGGCCTCGGCGATCAACTCAAGGCTCAGCACCGAATCCACCTGGGCGGCGTTGCCGATTTCCAAATGGCTGAAACGTTCAACGTCGTTGTCGAAGCGCTCACGGATTTGTTCCACGGTCGATTTCATCGAGTCACGCTGGCCGCCGTCATCTCGGTTGGTCGTCGGTCACAACGCCGGAGACAATGACGCCGATGCAGTGTGTGGTGTACTCGAATGGCTCGCCATCGAAGAGCGCGACATCGCCGTCCTTTCCGGCTTCAAGAGTTCCGACCCGGTCGGCGATGCCAAGCAGTCTGGCCGCGTCGCTGGTAATGGAAGCAAGCGCTTCGTTGAATGAAAGCCCGTTGGCTGCCGCGCTGGCTGCCTCAAATAAAACAACCCTCGTCTTGGGGACATAGCTCTCGAACCCGCTCTGGAGGGCAAATAGCAACCCCGCTTTCTTCAGCTTTCCAGCGGTTTCAAAACTCAGGTTCTCTGTTTCCTGGCTCGCGCGAAACATCGTGGGATGAATGATCACAGGGAATCCGCTCCTCTTGATTTCATCGATCACGAGCGGAGCGTCAGAGACTCCGTCGAGCACCAGCCGAATTTTGAACTCCGCCGCCAGTCGCAACGCAGCGAGAATATCCTGATGACGATGGACTGTGACGAGCAGCGGCTGGCTTCCGTCGAGCACGCGAGAAAGCACTTCGAGATGCAGATCGCGCGACGCCCGTTTCTCCGGGTCCGTCCTGTCGCGCTTTGGGGCATATTCAGCGGCTTTGATCAACTCCGCCCGGAGCATTGCCACCGCCTTCGAGCTCGTGCCTGGAGGCTTGTCCTTCTTTTCGCTGACCGCGCCCGGCCCGAGCGTGGCGGCGACCATCGCGGCAGGTACAACCACGGACTGTTCGACATTTGGCGGGTAGGTCTTGACGATCATTGTCTGGCCGGAGACCAACGCTCCAGGGGCGTGTCCGGTGTGCAGCGTGGTGACGCCCAGTCCGCGCACCCAATCGACCAGCGGGTCACGTCCGTTATAGCTGTCGATGGCTCGCAACTCCGGCTGGATCGCCGCTGACTTCTCCAGTTGCTCCTGGTCCTGAGCCTGATTGAGCATCCCGGACAGGCCGACCACTGTATGAGCGTCGATCAATCCGGGCGTGATGACCTTCGCCTTGAGCAGGCGGTAGCCATCTGGGATTTTTGTCGTCGCGCCCGATCCAACCGCCTCGATCTTTGAGCCTTTGATCAGCACGACACCATTGGAGATCGGTTCGCCAGCCATTGTGTAAACTATCTCGCCCTGGACCGCGATCTGGGCGACGGGATGGGCTGGTGTTGAAAGAATCCCCAGCACCGGCAAAAGCAGCTTGAACAAATTATTCTTCATCGCATGTCCTCCCAGGTGCCGAAGCAGCACAGCGGCATCTGGCGGGGGTTCCCTGCACCATGTCCGCCAGTGGCCCACAGCCGATCCTTCTCATCCGAACGGTCAAAAACTTTCCTGCCATCGATCCATGTTTCCAGGACATGGGTATAGACACTCAAAGGATCGCCCGAGAGCAGGATGAAGTCGGCGTCCTTTCCCGGTGCGAGCGAGCCAACACGATCTTGCAGATCGAGCATGATTGCTCCGGCGAGCGTCAGCCCCTTGAGCGCGCCGGCGCGGGTCATGCCAGCGCGGACGGCAAGCGCTGCGGATCGGAGAAACAACCTCGAATCGGTCACCGAATCGTCCGTATGAAAGCCCACGAGCACGCCGGACTTTTCCAGCGCCGCCCCTGTCTTCCAATCCACGTCGCGCGCTTCGAGTTTTCCGCCCGGACTGTCGAGCACGATGATCGAGCAGGGCGCTTTCGCGGCGGCGATCTCATCGGCTACCTTCCAGCCCTCGCTGACGTGGTGCAGCACCACTCGGAAGCCAAATTCCTTCTGCAGGCGCAGTACGGTCAAGATATCGTCATGCCGATGCGTGTGGTGTTGAACAACCCGTTTCCCGTCCAACACTTCAACCAGCGCTTCCAATCCGAGATCTCGTGCCGGCATTTTCTCCGCGTCGCCATTGGCGCGCGCGATCTTGTCGCGATACTCCTGGGCCGCCACAAACTTTTCACGCACGAGCGAGGCGGACTTTGCCCGCGTTCCGGGAAAGGGCGGATCCCTGCGCGGGTTGGTGCCATTGGCCATCTTCATGCCACCTGCAATGCGGCCATCCTTGTTCGTGATGAGCAGGTCATCGATGACATTTCCGTCCCGCAGTTTGAGGTAAAGCGTCTGACCGCTCACGAGCAGACCTGAGCCATGCATGATGTTAGCCGTCGTGACGCCTCCCGCCTGTGCCTTCTGAATGCTTGCATCGCGCACGTCGAATGAATCCAGCACCCGCAATTCAGGCTGAATCGGACTGGAGGGGTCGCCGCCGGAGATGCCGCCAATGTGACTGTGAGTATCGACAAGCCCGGGCATGAGCACTTTGCCGGAAACATCACGCACCGTCGCTCCTGCCGGAATGGCGGTGTCCCGTTGTCCGACAGTGATGATCTTGCCGCGGTGGACAACGAGCACGCCCTGATTGATTGGATCGCCGTCGATCGGGATGATCTGGGCGCCTGTAAGCGCGAGCGGTTGCTCTTGCGCGCGAAGATCGACCGGAAAAAATCCTGCGAACAAGATGACGGTCAGCAGGGCGCTCATGTGTTCAACCGTGAAGCCGGACTGGCCAGACCCACGTGCTCCTGGCGGAAGGTTGATGCACAGTTTTTCAGGTGTCACTGCTCTCATGGTGCGGGGATTCTAGCTCCCGACCTGGAAAAGACAATGAAGGCTTGGACCCGCGCTCTGAATCAGTGCCTTTTGCCGCGAAAGAACACAGGGAACACAAAGCAAAAGCAGGGTCCGTCTCTGCGCTCATTGCGTTCTCTTGCGGCTAAAACTTTTCTGCCCCTGATCCGCGTCCATTCGTGATTCGCGGGAAAGCAATGCGGGCTGTCTTCGATTGCCGCATCTGGTAAGGACGCGTTCCACTTCGTCCCCAACTAATCGTCCCCGCAGTGAGGACACAGCGCCCTACCGGCAAAAGGAATTCAGGTGCGCATCCGGGCAATCCGTGCCCATCCGTGGTCAATAATTTTCTACCCCTGATCCGCGTCCATTCGCGAGGGTATGAGGTTTGTGAGCGGGGCGCCCTGGAAACACTCAGGACGCAGTTGCAGAACGGACGGAAACGAAGTCACCATCCGACCTGGTGGAAAGCTAAACCAGCAGGTGGGCTTACGGGAGATGCT